>JAEEGL012535410.1_pt1 | contig 139893 bp, 76 predicted proteins | sample 9134231 | NCBI WGS metagenome assembly JAEEGL01 (sample SAMN16246548, study PRJNA631951) | gut metagenome | biome: gut microbiome; feature: rumen; material: fiber-attached | host: Bos | place: Iran: Karaj | collected 2018-10 | reverse complement strand
TAATCTGATGCTTTAAAACGTGGCACGTGAACAACTTTACGAGAATATCCTGCTTAAGCAGAGCTTCCTTTGCGTAGGGCTCGACACGAATCTGAAGAAAGTGCCGCAGTTCCTCCTCGAGCGGGCTGCAAAGGAAAAATAACAGTTTCAAAACACTCCGACATCCCGAAAGCCGCTACTGCAAAGGTCTGAAGGGTTGTGAATCATGCGGAGTGTTATGAGATGGATAGATTATTATCAACCCCGCACAGTCATAGTCAGGCATGTGCGGGGTTGATCTTTTTACTTTTCGCAAACAACTTTTGAACATTTTGCCATTAAGTTCCATATGCCGATTGAAAGTTTATTCACATGACATCCCGAGTGAGACAAAAGCAGACTGGAGCATATAAAGAAATGTACACCAAGCGGTGCAACACTAGTCGGTGTACATTAATTGCTATCATATAACTCTTTCTTAATCTAATGTTTAAATAGGACCCGAGCACAATCATCCTACCAGCATTCCACCCAGAGCTGTGTCACGACAAGTGGCGCAGCTCTTTTTTATAACGTTTACGACTGCCGGCATTACGCTTCACACATTAGGACGCATCACCCTTTACGTATATACGCTAAGCCTTGAGCGAACGTTCGCTCAGGCCTTCACGTATATACGCTCAGGCATGAAGGTACCTATCCTTAAAGCTATTGGAGGGGAAGTTGAAATTTCTGGGCAATAGGTGAACATGGGAAAAGACTTAGGTGAAAAGGCTCATTAACATAGGTTGATCGGGCGATGAACATAGGTTGATCAGGCGGTGAACATAAGTCCAGTGGACAATGGACATAGGTTCAGCGGGAAATGGACATAGTTTCAGCGGGCAATGAACATAAGTTCAGCTGATTGTAGAGATAGATTCAGCGGGCAGAGAAGAGGGGTTCAGCGCACAAAAAAACGACGTTATTGAAACAAAATATTGAAAAAATGGAAAATTATATCTATATCTCTACAAAATCATATTAATTTGTTGTAATACAAATTGATGATTAGGTAGATAAATAATATAGAATCATCAAAAAAGTAGAGGCATATCAAAAGAAATGCACAAAATTTGAAAGAAATCTCAAAAAATTTGCTCAAAAATTTGCACGAATTAAAAAGATTATCTACCTTTGCCACGTCAAACGAGATGTTTGGCACCCAATCAGCACTTCTCGAAATCCAAAAAGCCGCCGGTTGCAGGCTGCGGAGACACAAAAAATCAAAACAGCCTGCAAACAGCAAAAGCATGGAAGTGGTAAAGCTGAGAATGTGAGAAAGCAGGAATGCAACAAGCCTGAGACATTTCAAAGCAGGAATACAACAAGTCTGAGACACTTCAAAGCAGGAATGCAGCAAGCCCGAGACACTTCAAAGCAGGAAAGGAACAAGTCTGAGACACTCCAAAGCAGGAAAGCAACAAGCTTGAGACACTTCAAAGCAGGAATGCAGCAACGCAGAAAAGCGGCCAACCCGAGAAGCCCAAAGCAGAACAAGTTGCAAAGCACGAGAATATGCAAAGCACCCTATACATAAAGACGATAAGGAGTAATAGAATTAGGACCAGCATCTTGGAACTGGAAGAATTGATCAACCGCTTCCAGACTGATGAAAAGAGGAGACGAACGGTGGAAGCCTTCAGACAAGAGCTGAAAGACCTTCCACCGTTCTTGCGTCCGAAATTGAAAGATCAGCTCCCGCTCATTTGCCCCGGACAAGTTGTGCGGAGGCGGCGCAACGGCACGCAGAGCATCGACTACACGGGCGTTGTGCTCCTGGAAATCAGCAACCTCTCAGGCACAGAGGAAGCAGAAGACCTGAGGGCGAAGGCCGCTACGTGGCCCACCACCCTATTGGCTGCCGTGGGCTCGAGTGGCCGCTCGCTGAAGATCCTCGTACGCGGCTCCTTCGAAGACGGCACGCTCCCTACCGAGAATGCAGCCATCATTAGATTCCACCAGAAGCTCTACAGCACCTGTTCAGCCGTCTACGCCAGCGTCTTAGGGACAACCCTGAAGGCTAAGAGCGCACAGCCAACCGACACCTTCCGTTGGAGCGCAGATGCTACAGCCCACTTCGACAGTCATGCTGCCACGGTGAAGGTCAGCCGCAGCCTTGTAGGCAATGCGGGAAGCACCACCGACGTAGATGCCAAGGAGTATAGTCCACAGAGTAGTCAACCATCGGTCGAGAACAACAGCCTCTGGCGACGTCGCTTTGCCCTCGCTTTCGCAACGGCATGCGAAAAAGGAGAATCACATCCAGCAAGCCAGAAGCTTGACAATGAGGCGCTAAGCGCCGAACTCGAGGCTGTCGCAATCGAGGCCATACGCTTGGGCATACCTCAGGAAGATTGTGTCCGTCAAGCCCGTCTGCACACACGCTGGCGGGAATTGGGCAACGACGCACAACGAGCCATCATTGAGAGCGCCTACCTCGAAAACAGTCAGCAAGCGGGGCGCAATCGCAGCCACCTGATGCAAGAACTGTCATTCCGCCTGCAAGACTTCATCGCCTCGCGTTACGACCTGCGTTTCAACGTGTTGACGAATGGCGTCGAATGGCGTCGCAACGATGCCGGTTCGTTTGTCTTTCAACCTCTCGATACCCGTATGATGAACACGATGATTCAGGAGTGTCACGAGAGCGGACTCGACGTCTTCGATCGCGACATGAGGCGTTACTTGGGTTCGACGCGCGTTCGCGACTATCATGTAGCCCGCGCCTATCTCCGTAGCATCAAAGGAGAGTGGGACGGACAAACCGACTACATAGGGGCACTGGCCGACCGCGTACCCTGCCGCAACCCACATTGGCGCGAGTGGTTCCACACTTGGTTCCTTGGGATGGTGGCTCAGTGGGATGGCTGGGATACCATCCACGGCAACTCGGTCGTACCTCTGCTGATAGGCCAGCAAGGCTGCGGCAAGAGCACTTTCGGGCAACTCATCCTGCCACCCGAATTGCGCGAAGTCGGCTATCGCGAGCTCATTGACTTCAGCAGCAAACAGGATGCCGAACGACTGCTGTCGAACTCATTGCTCATCTGCCTCGACGAGTTCAACCAAATTAGCGAAAAAGTCCAACAAGGATTTCTAAAGAACCTCATCCAAAAGAGTAGCGTCAAAGGACGACGCCCATACAGCAGCGTCACACAAAACATGCCTCGCTATGCATCGTTCATCGCTACCACCAATATGGCCGACGTGTTGAGCGACCCATCGGGATCGCGGCGTTTCATCGTAGCCAACATCCGCGATGGAGCACTCATCAACACGCAAGCGCCTTATTACTACTCACTAATATACGCTCAAGCAATCGCTGAGATTGAGCAAGGCAGGCGTCATTACTTCACGGCAGACGAGGTCAGGGAGATCGAGACATATAATGCCTCATACAATGCCATGCGTCCCGAAGTGAGTCGGTTCCTCGACTTGTTTGAATTGGCAACAGAGAGTGAATCCGGAAATGTCAAACTGAAACTTTCTGACATTACAAAGGTCATCAAGAAACAAACTGGCTACGACTACAGCGACAAGGGTTTCAACTACCTCGGACGCTGGCTCACAAGCGAGGCGCGCGCCGGACGTGTCCGTCGAACGATGTCCAACGGCTCACCTCACTATTGCCTGAAAGCGCTCTACTGAACAGCAGACAAAAGTGACAAGATATCCTAAATCGTCCTTTTATTCGTTAAAATAACCGATACGCGCGCAAAAAGAACGCTACGAGTTAGGAATTATCATGATTTTGCACTACCTTTGCAGCCGCTAAAAAAAGTCACAGACAAAACAATGGAATTTACAGCCCAACAAATCGCCCAATACATTGGCGGCATCGTAGACGGCAAGGCCGACGCAAGCGTCCACACCTTTGCCAAAATCGAAGAAGGCGTGGAAGGCGCCCTCTCGTTCTACTACGACCCCAAGTTTGAGCCATACATCTACCAGACTCGCTCGACCATCATCCTCGTGCCATCTACGTTCCAACCGGCTCAGCCCGTGAAGGCCACCCTCGTGCGCGTCGACGACCCTCGCATGGCTATTGGCCGACTGCTAAGCCTCTACGAGAGCATGAAACCTAAGCGCACAGGCATCGACCCGCTGGCGTATGTGTCACCAACAGCCAAGATTGGCAAGGACGTCTACCTGGCACCATTCTCCGCTGTTGGCGATGGCGCTGAGATCGGCGATGGTACGGCCCTTCATCCCCACGCAACCGTGGGAGCTGGCGCCAAGATCGGCAAGGACTGCATCCTCTATGCCAACTGCACCGTCTACCACGACTGCCGTGTTGGCGACCGCTGCATCCTGCATGCCGGTAGCGTTGTGGGTGCCGACGGCTTCGGCTTCGCTCCCAGTGAGAAAGGTTATGAGAAGATTCCGCAGATTGGCATCGCCGTGCTCGAGGACGACGTGGAGTTGGGCGCCAATGCCTGCGTAGACCGCGCCACGATGGGTGCTACCATCATCCATAGCGACGTGAAGATTGACAACCTCGTGCAGATTGGTCACAACGTTGAAGTGAAGAGCCACACCGTGCTCTGCGCACAAGTGGGCATAGCCGGCTCGACAACTGTCGGCGAGTGGTGCACATTCACGGGACAAGTGGGCGTTGCGGGGCACATCACCGTAGCCGACCGTACCACTTTGGGCGCGCAGACAGGCTTGCCCGGCAACGTTCGTAAACCCGGACAGACATTGATGGGCTACCCTGCCATGGATCCCAAAGTGTTTGCCCGCTCGTCGGCCGTCTTCAAGACGCTGCCTGATATGGCCATCCAATTGCGACAACTCCAGAAAGAGGTGGAGGAGTTGAAGAAGTTGAAAGGTTGAAAGGTTGAAAAGTTGAAAGGTTGAAAGGTTGAAAAGTTGAAAGGTTGAAAGGTTGAAAAGTTGAAAAGTTGAAAAGTTGAAACGTTGAAACAGTGAAACGTTGAAAAATTGAAAGGTTGAAAGGTTGAGATATAGTGAGGTTGAACAGTGAGAATTTGAAAAATTGAAATAATGCTAAAACAAAATACATTAGGCGGCAGCTTCACACTCCACGGCAAAGGACTCCACACGGGTCTGAACCTCGTTGTGACTTTTAACCCCGCCCCCGAGAACTTCGGCTACAAGATTCAGCGCATCGATTTGCCTGACGAACCCATCATAGACGCCGTAGCCGAGAATGTCGTTGAGACGACGCGTGGCACAGTCTTGGCGAAAGGCGATGCACGCTGCTCCACAGTCGAGCACGCCTTGGCCGCCCTTTATGCCCTCGGCGTCGACAACTGCCTCATTCAGGTCAATGGTCCTGAGGTTCCCATCCTTGACGGTTCGGCCGAGATCTATGTCGAGAACATCCGCCGCGTAGGTGTCGTAGAGCAGAATGCGCCCAAAGACTACTACATCGTACACAAGAAGATCGAAGTGCGCGATGACGAGTCGGGCAGCATCATCACCATCCTGCCTGATGAGCAGTTCAGCATCACGGCCATGATTGCCTTCCAGTCGAAAGTTCTCAGCTCGCAGTTTGCCACGCTCGACGACATGTGCCTCTTCGAGAAAGAGATTGCCCCTGCCCGCACCTTCTGCTTCGTTCGTGAAATCGAGATGATGTTGGCTGCAGGTCTCATCAAGGGAGGCGACCTCGATAATGCCATCGTAATCTACGAGCAGCCCAAGACGCAGGAAGAGCTCGACCATTTAGCTGACCGTATCGGTGCACCTCATCACGAAGCTTCCGAACTGGGTTTCTTGCAGCCCAAGCCTCTTGTTTGGGAGAACGAACCCGCACGTCATAAGCTCCTCGACATCATCGGCGACATGGCACTCATAGGCAAACCCATCAAGGGACGCATCATCGCCACTCGCCCTGGCCACACCGTCAACAACAAGTTCGCTCGGCTGATGCGCAAGGAGATCCGTGCTCACAAGGTGCAAGCGCCCTTCTACGACCCCAACAAGGCTCCCGTCATGGACATCAATCGCATCCGCCATTTGCTGCCTCATCGTTATCCGATGCTCTTCGTGGACAAGGTCATTGAGATGGACGCCAACAGCATCGTGGGCGTGAAGAACGTCACGGGCAACGAGCCCTTCTTCCAAGGCCACTTCCCTTCAGAGCCCGTCATGCCAGGCGTAGTACTGATTGAAGCGCTCGCGCAGACAGGCGGCTTGCTCGTACTGAGCAATCTGGAGGAGCCCGAGAAGCACAGCACCTATTTCCTACGCATCGACAACGCTAAGTTCACGCAGAAAGTGGTGCCAGGCGACACCCTCCTTTTCAAGGCTGCTTTCACCGCTCCCTTCCGCCACAATATCGCCCAGATGCATGGATACGTCTTCGTAGGCGAGAACATCGTCGCCGAAGCCAACCTTGTGGCACAGGTGATCAAGAACGATTAACAGCATATGGGTTATGCAGCCCTCAACATTAAACCATTAACCATTAACGAAACATGATTAGTCCCCTCGCATACATCCATCCCGAAGCTAAGATTGGCGAAAACGTAGAGATTGGCCCCTTCTGCTACATAGATCGAGGCGTCGAGATTGGCGACAACAACACGCTGATGAACAGCGTCACCGTGCTCTACGGTGCTCGCATCGGTTCGGGCAACGTCATCTTCCCCGGCGCCGTCATCAGCGCCGTGCCCCAAGACCTCAAGTTCCGCGGCGAGGACACGCTCGCCATCATCGGCGACAACAACAAGATCCGCGAGAACGTGACCATCAATCGCGGCACAGCAGCCAAAGGTCAGACCGTTGTGGGTTCTGGCAACCTACTCATGGAAGGCTGCCACATTGCTCATGACGATATCGTGGGCAACGACGTCATCATCGGCAACTGCTCCAAACTGGCTGGCGAAGTGACCGTCGACGACCACGCTATCCTCTCGGCCTGTGTGCTCGTCCATCAGTTCTGCCGCATCGGCAGCTACACGATGGTAGGCGGTGGTACACGCTCTTCCCAGAGCATCGTTCCCTACAGCATCTGCGCACGCGAGCCTGCCAGTTACTGCGGTCTGAATATCGTAGGACTGCGACGCCGCGGCTTCGAACGCGAGGTCATCAACACGATTCACGAGGCCTACCGCATCATCTTCCAAGGAGGACTCTCATTGGCCGACGCCCTCGCCACCATCCAGCGCGAACTGCCACAGACCGATGAGATCAAATACATCCTGGACTTCATCGAAGACACCAAGAAGCGAGGCTTTGTACACTAAGGCTCATTCAACTTCTCATTACGTTAAACTCTAAACTAAGGGCGTAGCCCGCGGCCTATGCTTTACACCATCACAGTCGTAAGTCCCGAAGTAGAGGATTTCGTCGTCGAACTACTCATTGAGTCCGATGCCACCTTCGCCGACCTCCATCAACTGATCCGCGACACCTGTGGTTGGGGACCTCACAAGCCCTCCACCTTCTACATTTGTGATCATCGCTGGCATCACGAGCGCGCCATCCCCGAGAAGAGCTACGAAGACGAGACCATGGACGAAGTGGAACTCGGCGACCTGCTCGACGATGAGGGACAGCGCTTGCAATACGTCTTTGATGCTGCGGAGTCACGCGGTCTGCTCCTCGAGGTCACCCACATCAGCTACGGCAAACACATCGACGAGCCTCACTGCCGCCGCAGCCATGGCACTCCACCGCCCCTGCAGTTTGAAAGTCCAGAGCCCGTCAAGGCTCCTACCAATGCCGACCTACTGGCACAACTCAACGCTGCAGCCCTCGCTGACGATGATGACATAGAACCCACCGACGACGACCTCTTCGACATCGAGGAGATAGACCTCGAAGGCTTCGATTTCACCGAGGGGTAGTCTGACAACGGCCCTGCTCTCGTCTATCATAAAAGTCAACCTTGCAGTTCTTGTTTAGCACAATGGTCAGCTTTGCTTTTCTTGCTTAGCGCAGACTTCGTCAAGCCGCAGTCACATCTATCCGCCTATGAAGACCCTCCTCGTACTCCTTGGCCCAACAGCCGTCGGCAAGACAGAGCTCTCCCTTCAACTGGCAGAGCACATCGGCAGCCCTATTCTGGGAGCCGACAGCCGGCAGCTTTATCGCGACCTGCGCATCGGCACAGCCGCTCCCACCGAGGAGCAACAACGTCGCGTCCGCCACTACTTCGTAGGCACACTCGGCATCCGCGACTACTATAGTGCCGCTCGCTACGAGGCTGATGTTCTTCAGCTCACAGACAAGTTGTTCGCCGACCACGACACACTGCTCATGGCAGGAGGTTCCATGCTCTACATCGACGCCGTCTGCAAGGGCATTGACGACATACCGACCATCCACGAGGAGACGCGTACGCTCCTACACCAACGGCTTCAAGCCGAAGGCCTCGACACACTCGCCCGCGAATTGCGACTCCTCGACCCAGAATACTACGCCACCGTAGACCTCAAGAACACCAAGCGCATCGTACACGCCCTCGAGGTCTGTTACCAGACAGGCCGCACCTTTACCAGTTTCCGCACCGCGACGACCAAGCAGCGCCCCTTCCGCATCATCAAGATAGGCCTCAACCGACCGCGGGCCGAACTCTTCGAGCGCATTAACCTGCGTGTGGAACAGATGCTCGACGAAGGACTCCTCGACGAAGTACGCGCCCTCCTGCCCTACCGCGATGAGAATGCGCTCAACACCGTGGGCTACAAAGAAATGTTCCAGGTACTCGACGGAACATGGGAACTCGACTTCGCCAAAGAGCGAATGAAGAAGAATACGCGCGTGTACGCGAAGAAACAACTCACGTGGTTCGCCCACGACAACGACATACAATGGTTCCAGCCCGACGACTATGCAGCCATCCTTGACTACGTGGACAACGCGGTCTGTCAGCCAGCCGGAAATACCTCCAACTAACTGCTTGAACAATGAAACTCAAAGAAACTATCCGTAAGACATACTCCGGTCCGTGGTACAAGCGTATCATCGTGTGGTTCTGCACCCTCGTGATAGCCTTCTTGCTACTCCTTGTGGCCGTCGACGTCAATTTCCTGTGGCTCTTCGGCAAATCACCCGGGTTCAAACAAATTGAGAACCCTGTCACCAGCGAGGCCAGCGAGATTTATAGCACCGACAGCATCTTGATGGGACGCTATTTCAACGAGAATCGCAGTCCTGTGAAGTATGAGGATATCAGCCCAATCCTCGTCCGTACGCTCATCGCCACAGAAGATGAGCGATTCTACCAACATCGCGGCGTTGATATCCCAGGACTTCTCGCAGCAGCAAAAGACATAGCACAAGGTCACGGACGAGGAGCCAGCACCATCACACAGCAACTTGCCAAGAACCTGTTCCGAACGCGTACCCAATATTCCACCGGACTGCTTGGACGCATTCCCGGCGTGAAAATCCTCGTGCAGAAGGCCAAAGAATGGATAGTAGCCACCAAGCTCGAGATTGCGTTCTCTAAAGAAGAGATTCTGACGATGTACTTCAACACAGTCGACTTCGGCTCGAATAGTTTCGGCATCAAGACTGCTGCGCGCAAGTACTTCGGCACGACGCCTCACAACTTAACCTATGAGCAAGCCGCCACGCTCGTGGGACTGCTCAAGGCTACAAGTACTTACAATCCACGACGTCATCCTCAGCGTTCAGCCGAGCGACGCAACGTCGTCTTGCAGAACCTCTACGAACATGGAGGTATCATCCTGCAAGGCGAACCTGCCACGCAGGAACAACTCGACAGCCTTCAAGCCATCCCCATGGGAGTTATCAAGAACTTCGAGGAGAGTTCCTTCGACGGTATTGCTCCTTACCTACGTACCGACTTGCAGGAATACATCGACCAGCTTTGCGAGGACGGCAAGGTGATGGGCTATGAGAACGAGCACCTCGACCTCTACTCCGACGGCCTGAAAATCTACACGACCATCGACTCGCGCATGCAACGCTATGCCGAGGAAGCTGCCATGAAACAGATGCGTGTGCTCCAACAGCGTTTCGACGAGCACTGGCGTGGGCAGAATCCCTGGCAGGACTCACAACATCGCGAGATCAAGGGCTTCATCGAAAACCTGGCCAAGAAGACCGACCGTTATAAGCAACTCCAGAAGGAATTCCCAGATGCCCCCGACAGCGTAGACTACTACATGAATCTGCCGCATCGCGTGAAACTCTTCAGTTACGGCGGACCTGTTTTCCGCGAGATTTCCACCATGGACTCCATCCGATATATGGTTCGCTTCCTACACTGTGGCTTCATCGTCATCGAACCAGATACACGTCATGTCAAAGCATGGGTTGGCGACGTCGACTTCAATTTCTGGAAATATGACAAGGTGACCTCCCGTCGTCAGCCTGGTTCCACGTTCAAACTCTTCGTCTACACCGAAGCCATGAACAAAGGCCTCAAGCCCGTCGACCGCCGCACCGACAGTTACGTAGCCTACAAGCAGAGCATTTACGGCAAAGTGGGCCGTTGGGCGCCTCACAATGCCAATGGCCGTTTCTCCGGTTCTAACATGATGCTCAAGACAGCTTTTGCGCTCAGTGTCAATAGCATCGCTGTCAAACTGGCCTATGAAGTGGGCATTCATGACGTGGCAACGACAGCTCATGCGATGGGCATTCGTTCCAAACTCGACGAAGTACCAGCACTGAGTCTCGGAGCCAGCGATGTCTCGCTCTACGAGATGGTCAACGCCTACTGCACGGTCGCCAACGACGGCAAATACAGCGCGCCCTGTCTGGTCACACAGATTGTGAATCGAGACGGCAAAGTGATTTATGACGCCCATCACGAAGAACGCCAAGCCATCCCCTACCGCTCCGCATTCTTCATGCAACAACTGCTCAAGGGAGGTCTCACGACACGCGGCGGCACTTCGCAAGCACTTTGGCAGTACATTAATCCCGTTAGGGACAAAGTGGACTTCGGAGGCAAGACGGGTACGTCCAACAACCACTCCGATGCCTGGTATATCGGCATCACGCCCAAGCTGGTGGCTGGAGGATGGGTAGGTGGAGAGTACCGTAGTATTCACTTCCGCTCGGGAGCCCTTGGCCAAGGCAGCCGTACCGCACTCCCCATCTTCGGCAACTTCATGGCAAGCGTATTGAAAGATCCACGCTTCAGCAAGTATTTGGCGAAATTCCCGCCACCTCGTGAAGAAGAGGAGATCGACCCCAAAGACTATGAAGGCTGGGGTTCCACCGGCACAACGCGCTCCTTCAGCATTGATAGCGTCAGCAACCTCGGCCCGATGGAGGGCATCGGGTTCTCCAGCGTGAATGGTGACAAGGAACTGCCACCACCTGCTCCCGCCAACGAGAATGACGGCGCAACCTCAACGGGCACCTCTCACAACGAAACGGCAGAATAGCTGTTATGCCGACGACCCAGATTGACACTAGCACGCCTGAGTTCCAGGCGGCACTCAACATGATTCGCTTTACCCATCACTCGCTTTTCCTTACTGGAAAGGCGGGAACGGGTAAGAGTACGTTTCTTCGTTATGTCAAGGAGAACACAAAGAAGAAATGTGTTGTGCTAGCCCCAACGGGTATTGCTGCCATCAACGCAGGAGGTGTCACCCTGCATAGTTTCTTCAAACTGCCATTTCATCCGTTAGCACCTGATGATGCACGTTATGCTGGCAGGCGCATACGCGAGTTCCTCAAATACAACAAGGAGCATATTCAGCTCCTTCAGAACCTGGAACTTATCATCATCGATGAGATATCAATGGTGCGAGCTGACATGATCGACTTCATCGATCGCATCCTGCGTACCTACACCAAGAACCACCGCACGCCCTTCGGAGGCAAACAAATGCTGCTCATCGGGGATATCTACCAGCTGGAACCCGTCGTGAAGGCCGACGAACGCGACATCCTCAGCAGGTTCTATCCTTCTCCCTTCTTCTTCGCCGCTCATGTGTTCAAACAGATGGAGCTCGTCAGTATCGAACTCACTAAGGTCTATCGGCAGCAGGATCAACGCTTCATCTCGGTGCTCGACCGTATTCGAACCAATGTTTTCACACCTGCGGACCTCGCCCTCCTCAACACCCGTGTCAACGCCACTCCTGGAACGACGGCGCTCGGCGATTTAGTCGCCGAGTCCCCCTCCTCGTCAGGCTCCCCCTCCTCGTCAGGCTTCCCCTGCCCTTCAGACTCCTTTTCCGCCTCATCCCTTTCCCTCCCTTCTCACCTCGGCATCACCCTTTGCACTCGTCGGGATGATGTCGACTTCATCAACAACACCGAGCTCTCACGCCTCAACGGCGACACCCTCACCCTCCATGGATGTATCCGTGGCGACTTTCCGCAATCCTCTCTCCCAACACTTCTTGACCTTGACATCAAACTCGGCGCACAGGTTATCTTCGTCAAGAATGACCAAAACAAGCAATGGGTTAACGGCACCCTTGGCACCATTACAGGTTTCAGCGAAGAACCTTACGGCCTCATCATCGTCACCGAGACGGGCAAAGAAGTACTTGTAGAAGAAGCACAATGGGCTAACGTGCGCTATACTTATAATGAACAGGAAAAGAAAATCGAGGAAGAACAGCTTGGCACCTTTACCCAGTTCCCGATCCGATTAGCTTGGGCCATCACCATACACAAAAGCCAAGGTCTCACCTTTGACCGCGTCAACATAGATTTTGGCAATGGAACCTTCACAGGAGGCCAGGCTTATGTCGCGCTCAGTCGTTGTCGCTCGCTCGAAGGCATCACCCTCAAGCGTCCGCTCAACCACGCGGATGTCTTCATTCGCCAGGAGGTGGTAAATTTCGCCAAATATTTCAACAATCCACAAGCTTTCGAACGAGCTCTACACGCGGCAAAAGCGGATATCGAATACAATGAGACCGTACGTGCCTTCAACGAAGAACGCTGGGACGATTTCATTCAGCATTTCTTCACGGCTATCCACGCCCGCTATGACATTGAGAGCCCCATCGCTAAGCGTTTCATCCGACGTAAACTCGGTGTCATCACCAGCCTCCGTGCCGAGAACGAGAAGCTGCGCCATCAGCTCACCAAGCGCAATAAGTCGTTGCAACAGTTTGCCAAGGAATACTATCTTATGGGCAACGATTGCATCAGCGAAGCTGGCAGTTACGGTGCAGCACGTCGCAACTACGAGAAAGCGATTGCCCTATGGCCTGAATTCGAAGCGGCTCACAAACGACTTGGCGACTGTTTCGACCACGATGGACTTCACGAAGAGGCTGAGGAACACTGGAAGATAGCTGAGAAACTGCGCAAGAAGAAAAAGAAGAAATAAAAAGTCACCCTCCTTTAAGTTAACCTTCCATTTCTGCAAGATCAGCCTCCCTATCGGGCACTTAACAGTTAATTTTTCTAAATTTAGGCACTACCTTTTCCGTTGACTTCATATTATTTGTATCTTTGTTGCAAGAAATGCTAACTAAACTCTGACAACAATGAAATTACAGAAATTGCTTTGGCTCGCAATCGCCTTTGCTTCAGCCACTTCACTTAGTGCCAAGAAGAAAACAACGGCCTACCTCTTCACCTACTTCACCGGTAATGCTCCTGAGCAGGAACAAATCTGTTATGCCATCTCAGAGGATGGATGGAACTATACCCCCCTGAACAACGGAAAGCCCATCATTGCCTCCGCTGAGATTGCACGCACAGGCTGTGTGCGCGACCCTCACATCCTTCGCGGCAAAGGTGGATGGTTCTATATGGTCGTTACCGACATGAAGTCGAGTCTGGGCTGGAGCAGCAATCGAGGCATGGTGCTTATGCGTTCCAAGGATATGGTCCATTGGCAACACCATACTATACACTTCCCTGATCGCTTTCGTGGCACAATGTTCGAACACGTGACACGTGTTTGGGCACCTCAGACCATCTATGATGACGTCACAGGCAAGTATATTGTCTACTTCTCTATCCTAACCGACGATGGTTCATGTCCTTACGACCGCGTCTACTGGGCCTATGCCAACAAGGACTTCAGCGATCTTGAAGGCGAACCGAAAGTGCTCTTCGACATGAAGAATGCCAGTATCGACACGGACATTGTCAAGGATGATGATGGGCTCTTCCACATCTTCTTCAAGACCGAAGGTCAAAGGCAGAAAGGCATCAAGCAATTCATTGCTAAAGATTTTTACAATGGAAACACCTGGGAACTGCAGCCTGGATGGTGTCAGGACACAAACAAACAAGTAGAAGGTTCGGGTGTGTTCCGCCTCCATGACGGAACTTGGGTGCTGATGTATGACTGCTACACAAGTGGCCACTACCAATTCTGCAAGAGCAGTGACCTACGCACCTTCAAACAAGTTCAGGATACTGAGACAAAAGGCGCCTTCACTCCGCGCCACGGCACCGTCATCGCCATCACAGCCAAAGAGGAGGCCCGATTGAAAAAAGCATTCCCCAACAATTGATTGGGAATCGTATCATCAGCCTTACTGCAAGCCAACACCGACCGCCTTCTCAAGTTTAGATTGAGACTCAGCCTCAATTACAAACCTGGCGGACGATATTTTACAAACGAACTTTACAATCTCCACCACGAATCTGCCGAATCGACCGGAATCCCATTATCGGTCATTCGGCAGGTTCTTTTTCTCATGCTTTAAGGAGTGGGAAGGCCGAGGATACGTCACGAGAGGAAGCACCTATTTTAACAGTTATCCGTTAAAAAACATTAAACCAAGAAGATTTTTTGCCTAACGTGCGCGTAGAAAGACAAAAATACTTTAATTTTGACCCATTGTAATGCAAAATTAACAACTTTTTGCCCCATTTTGGAGCGTTTACTGACGACTAAATCAAAATTCTAAATAAACATTAACAAACTCAAATTCAATGTGTATGAAAAACCGTTTTAGCACATTCGGTAAGCAGGCGGCGCTTGCGCTCAGCCTGTTGGCTGCTTGTGGACTAACGTGGTCATGCAAGGACGAATACCGATGGGACGACGAAAAGCCCGATTGGTTGAATGCCAGCATCTACGAAAGTCTGCAAAATGGCATGAAGGATGACGATGGTGTCACCCACACATTCAGCAACTATCTACGGTTGCTCGAGGACCCAGATGTGAATCCAGCTGGTGTTCGCAATCTCAAGGACGTTCTGAGCAAGACGGGGTCCAAGACCGTGTTTGTTGCCGACGACAACGCTTGGGCCGCTTTCTTCAAGAGCAACGCCGCGCTGCCTGAGAACAATCCTTGGCACAATGCCACCAGCTACGAGCGTCTCAGCGCCGCTCAGAAGAAGTTGCTCATCCACTGCAGCATGCTCAACAACGCCATCGTGATGGAAAACCTCGCCAGCGCTGATGGCGATGGCACCAACCCGCCTGAACGAGGCGCTTACATGCGTCGATATACCGACGTAGACCTCGTAGACTCCATCACCTACCTCCCAGCTAATGAGGTGCCTTACACCTACAACACAGATGACGTCGAGGCTGGGCGCTACTATTGGGGCGACTTCCGACCTGATAAAGGCGATAAGGGCATCTACCTCGTCATGGACTCCACGCTCAGCATGATGCTTCACTTCACTCAGGAGCACATGGCCAAGCAACTCATCACCAACGACGACTTCGCCAAATTCATGGGACGTCCGCGCCAGACACGCGACGTACATATTTATGACGCCCTCCTGCAGCAGCAAGATCTGGTGGCTCAGAATGGTTATGTCAACATGACGGAGAAGGTCATCAAGCCTCTCCCCAATATGGCTGAGCTCATCCGCACCAATGGCCGGACAAAGATCTTCAGCCACATGCTCGATCGCTTCTCATTCCCCTACCCCAATGCAGCCGTTACCGAGGACTATAAGAAACTCCACCCGGACTTCAACGGTACTATCTACACGAAGAAATACTTCGCCCTGCGCGGTGCTGGTGGCCGTTCGCAGAAGGTTGGCCCAGACGGCAAGACCTTCAGCGATGGTTCTGATATCAACCTGCAGTACGACCCAGGATGGAACGAGTTCTACTTCGAAGAGGATGGTCGCGTGGACATGGCCGCCATGTTCGTTCCCAACGACGATGCGCTGATGGAGTACTTCTCCGAAGGCGGTGCTGGTTGGCAACTTGTGCAGACCTATGCCCCCGATCCTTGGGCTGAGGTTCCTGCTGGCGACTTCGATGCACTCTACAGAAAGATCGACTGGATTCCTCTTTCGACACTGGATAAGCTCTTGAACGTGATTATGTTCTCCTCGTTCAACAGCTCTGTGCCCAGCAAGATCACCGACCTGCGCGACTACCAGTCACAGGAAGAGATGTTCTCGCCCGACGACCTCAACGAGATCGACACTTGCATGCTCGCATGTAATGGTGCCGTCTACGTGATGGACAAGGTCTATGGTCCTGCAGCTTACATCTCTGTTGCTGCTCCCGCCAACATCAGCAAGACCAATCTAATCATGAAATGGGCCATCAACAACGGTGAGGATCCTAATAAAGATAAGGTTCACATGAACTACTACGCTTACCTCATGGCTATGCGTTCGCAGTTCACCTTCTTCCTCCCCAGCGACGAGGCCTTGCAACGTTATTACGACCCCGTGAGTTTCTCTAGCCAGAAGCCCCGTGTCATCCAGATGGCTATGAAGAGCAATGCCCAAACCACAGATGCTATGCCTCTGGTCACTGGCCGAATCCTCTATCGTTACGATCAGGAGAACGCAACAATTGGAACCATCTACAACCTCGACCAACTGGATGAGCGCGAGCTCGTCAACCGTCTGCGTGACATCCTCGAAAGTCACACCATCGTGCACGATGGCACCAACCCCATCAACAACGAGGACGAGTATTACATCGCCAAGAATGGTGCTGCTGTCAAGGTCACGAAGGACGCAGAGAACAATGTCGTCAAGGTACAGGGTGGCTTCCAGCTCGAGAACGAACGTGCTGGCCTCCTCAATGGCGACCGTGGTACGCTAGAAGTAGCCGTGCCTGCTGCTAACACGAACCACATGGCCAATGGTGACACTTACGTTATCGATGATGCACCCATCATCCCCACGAGTAAGAGTATCTATAGCATCATTCACAACGAATTCGGCGAGGACTGCTCTTCATTCTACGACCTCACCGACATGAATGCCAACGAAGACATCATCAAGGCTTGCGGCCTCGACCTCAGCAAATTAGTGGTCTGGCTGGATGCTAAATCATCCGGTGGCGTTGACTACAACGTCAAGTTCTGGAGCAACTACAATTACACGCTACTCGTACCCACCAACGAAGCCATTCAAGCTGCTGCCGAGCAGGGCCTGCCCACATGGGAAGACATCCGTGCTGACTATGAGAGCCTGCCTGTTGACCCAGAGGACGATGAACTTCATATCTTGAACGGCGAAGACTCGCTCCGCCTGCAGACGAAGATTACCTTCCTGAGCAACTTCATCCGCGGCCACTTCGTAGACAACAGTTACTTCGCCGACAAGAGCGCACGCGCTGACGACGAGTACGTCACCTCAAGCTACGATGTCGAGAACGGCGTCTTCATCAAGGTTCACTTCTCACGCGTTAAAGAAGGCGGCGAAACGCAATTGTACGTGCACGATGACAATGGAGGACCCACCTTCACTACCGTCGGTGATCTGAAGAATGTTATGGCACGTGACATGGTCTGCCTCTATGACCCCAGCGGTAACTACAGCGGTGCCAAGACATCTCCCACCGGCCGCTCGACGATGAACAATATCGTGCTGCAGAGCTCCAGCTTTGCCGTCATCCACCAGATTAATGGTGTACTCAACCACGTGCCTCTTGTCAACGGACGATACGACAGCACTTGGGCTACGCCCGGCGCCTGCAAGAGATACCTCCACAGGTTCGCTATTCCGAAGACAGAGACTATCCTCCAGGAAAAAGAACTTCTCCACAAGAAATAAGATTACAGTATGAATAAGTTCATCAAAATTATACTGCTTTGGATGGTTTGCCTGATGGCAGCCCCCGCCAGTGCCCAGCAACGACGCATCTCCGGTACTGTATCGGATGAATATGATGTCGTACCCGGCGCCAACGTGGTTGAAAAGGACAAGAACAACCGTATCGTCAGCGCTACCGTTACCGACATGAACGGTAACTTTACCCTGAACATCAAAGACCCCAGCCATACGCTGAACGTCACCTTCGTCGGCCTCAAGCCTTGGTCGCAGCAAATCGGCAACCGCACCAAATTTGCCATCAAGCTGTCCGACAACACCAAGACCATGACCGAGGTGGTCAAGATTGGTCACAAGAAACAGCAGTCAGGCGGTCTGAGCATCCCGACACGTGAGTTGGCGCAAGCCTCGCAAACGTTCAACATGGACGAGATGGAAGGTATGGCCTTCGAGTCTGTCGACCAAGCCCTGCAAGGTCAGATCGCAGGTCTCGACATTGTGGCCAACTCCGGTAACCTCGGTTCCGGTACTACCATGCGCCTGCGCGGTACTTCTACTATTAATGGTAACGCACAGCCGTTGATTGTCGTGAACGACCACATCTTCGAGCTCCCCGAGGACGCACAGACAATCAACTTCGAGGACATGGATAACGAAGAGCAGTTCTCTACGCTGCTGAACGTCAACCCCGAGGACATCGAGAGCATCGAGGTCCTGAAGGATGCATCAACAGCTAAGTGGGGTTCCCGTGGTGCCAATGGTGTCATCGAGATCAAGCTGCGCCGTGGTCACCGTGGTCCCACCAACGTGACCTTCTCTTACAAGTTCAACGGCACTTGGCAGCCTGATGGCTACAAAATGCTCGATGGTGACGGCTACACCATGATGCTGAAGGAAGCTTACTACAATCCACGTCAGATCGCTACCTCCATCCCCGAACTTGATTACAACAACAACCTCACCGACATCTACGGCCACTTCAGCAACAACACCGATTGGATCAACGAAGTGAAGCAGTTCGGTAAGGAGCATAAATGGTATGTGACCCTCTCGGGTGGTGGTGAGAAAGCTACTTTCCGTGTCAGTGCAGGTTACGATAAGTCTACGGGCTCTATCATCGCTCAGAAGCTCAACCGCTTCACCACGCAGACAGCACTCGACTACTGGGTCAGTGACCGCATCAAGTTCAGTTCCAACATCAGTTTGACGTTCACCACCAACTACAAGAACAACCCGAACGACATCCTCGGCCGCGCTTATACCGCCATGCCTAACATGAGCGTCAACGAGCTGATGGCTCAGGACGTCAACGGCACTCTCACCTATCTGCCCACCGGCCGCTACTTCAACATGCTGCCCCTCGACCTTACAAGCAATAACGATGGTCACCACACCAGCTATGAGCTGCGCGACATGTTCATGAACGGTAACCCAGTGGCTTATGCTTACGGCGGTTGGAACAAGGAGAACCAGTACAACCTGACTCCTCAGTTCGCCATCGACTACAAGCTCCTGGGCAAGGACGACGACCACTGGCAGCTCAACTACAAGGGCGACGTCCAACTGAACATCTACAACACGTCCTCCGACAAGTACCTACCTGCAGACCTTCATACGATGGACTGGATCTATGGTGGCGACAATGGTCAGAACTGGGCTGGTAGCAGACATAATAACAACCGTAACACGGTCGGTAACTACGAGTACAAGAGCCTTGAGTTCACCACTCGTCATGACTTAGCCCTCTATCCTAAGTTCAAGAACGAGGACTGGACCCTACCCCTCCTCGCCCGTTGGGAAATGAAGAGCGGACAGTCCAGCAACCAGAACATGGATCTCTGGAACGTCCCGACCGGCATCACCGACCCGACTGTCAACGCACTGCTGCAAGCTGCCAGCGCCAGCAACAACGAATGGCGTGAGACCAGCTTCTACGTGCAGGCGCACGCGTCATATAAGAGTAAGTATAGCCTCGATGCCAGTGTACGCTGGGACGGTTCTACCGCCATGGGCTCTGGCAACAAGTTCGGCGTTTTCCCCTATGTCGGTGCCCGTTGGAACATCATCGACGAAGGCTTTATGAAGTGGTCACGTAAGGTCATCAGTATGTTAGCAGTACGTCCCACTTGGGGTATCACCGGTAACACCGGTGGCGGCGGCTTCAACCAGTACAACAAATATGGTCAGGCCGGCTACTACAATGGCCACACCGTCATCGTTCCCGAGAACCTTTCGCTGCGTTCCATCCGCTGGGAGAAGACCCGCAAGATTAACCTCGGTTTCAACCTCGGTTTGTTCGACGACCTGCTCAACTTCGAGCTCGACATCTACGACCACAAGACTACCGACCTGATTATGCACAACCAGCGCATTGCATCGGCCAACGGTTTCAGCACATTGGCTAAGATCAACAGTGGTGTCATGCGCAACAAGGGTTGGGACCTCAACGCCTCGACTGGTTGGTTTGCCAAGGTCGGCAAGTTCCAACTGAAGCTCCGTGCCAATATCGCACAAAACTTCAACGAAGTCGAAGAGATGGATCCCCTCATCCTCGATGACCTCAACCCGTCTGACACCTATCAGCCGGCTAACCTCCAATACGATGCTCTCCGTCGTATCCAGGTCGGCAACGCGCTCGGTTCCATCTACGGTCTTAGATACAAAGGCGTCTACAAGTATGACTACGACCACAGCGGCTACACGCAGGCGTCCTGGTATGCTTATGGCCAATATGAGGTCGATGCTAACGGCAACACATTCTCCAACTACGAGGACGCTGTCGCTCATGGTACTGGTTATGATGCCAGTGGCTATCCCATCAACACAGCCTCCGCAGCCCTGCACCGTGGTGAGATTGCTACCTGCCCAATCGCTTACGATGCCAATGGTAACATGCTCACCGATCAGAAGGGCGAGCCTCTCCCCCTCTACTATTGCTATAATGAGAGTAGCGCCAAGGCCTTCCAAGGCGGTGATGCCATCTATGAGGATATCAACAATGACGGCCAGATTGACCGCTACGATATCGTCTACCTCGGCAACTCCAATCCTTCGTGCAACGGCGGTTTCGGTTTCACAGCCAAGTGGGACCGCCTGCAGATCAACACGGGCTTCAACTTCCGTATGGGTTACCAGATCGTGAACCTCGCCCGTGCGAATGCCGAGAGTATGCTCAGCAACGCCAACCAGAGTTTTGCTACGACATGGCGCTGGCGTAAGAATGGTGACGAGACCGTCATTCCACGCGCCCTGAACTCCTCTGGCTTTGCCAGCTATAACTCGCTGCCCTCCGACCGCTACGTCGAGAATGGCGACTACCTGCGTCTCCAATACGTTCAGATCAGTTATGACTTCGACCCCAAAATCCTCAAGAAGTGGGGCTTGGGCATTCGCAACCTGAAGCTTTACGCTTCGGCCAACAACCTGTTCGTATGGAGCAAGTACACCGGCACCGATCCTGAGGTCAGCCCCTCTGGTTTCAGCATCGCCGTCGACAACAACCGCACTCCACGTGCTCGCTCATTCACCGCAAGTATCAACCTCGGCTTCTAACACAAGAACGATATGAAACGATTCAAATATCTATCCAACATCGCACTCTTGGGTCTCATGGCCCTCGGTGCCACTTCCTGCGAAGATTTCCTGACGATCTATCCGCAAGACCGAGTCGTCGAGGAGAACTTCTGGGAAGACAAAAACGACCTCGAAGGCGTACGCTACGGAGCCTATCAGCACATGGCGGGAACCATCTCCAATCTCATCATCTGGGGTGACATCCGTTCTGACGCCTATCAGGTTAATCCCGTCTACGATGGCTCACAAAGTAACTACTTCACCTATAAGAAGATTTGTGAAGGACAGATTGACTCCACGCTTACACAGTATGACTGGGGTTCGGTCTATACAACCATCAACTACTGCAACAAAGTACTCTCACACGGCGAAGAGGTTTTAGCACGCGACGCTCAGTTCACACGCACAGAGTGGGAACAGATGAAGGCTGAGATGACGGCCCTCCGCGCACTCAACTACTTCTTCCTTATCAGAGCTTTCAAGGACATTCCTTACACGGAGGTCGTCATCAACTCCGACGAGGAGGTTCAGGCCTACAGCGCCACTCCCCAGATGGAAGTCCTTGACAAGCTGATTGGTCAAGTACGCCAAGTAGCAGGCAAGGGACGCAACCGCAACGTGCAACTCATCGACACACGTGGTCTGATGACCAACACCAGCATCTACGCCCTTCTGGCTGAGATGTACCTCTGGCGCAGTGCCCTTCGCGAAGGTCGCGGTTTCTCGGAGGACAGCATCCGCAACGATGCCGACAGCGTTGTCTTCTTTGGTCAGCGCTCACTCGATGCTCTTGCCCTCCAGAACGAACAGCTCACCAACAGCGAATTCGACCGCTCTCGCGATAAGACCGACGACTTCGGCAGCGGCCTCAACAACGCAATGCTGATCAAGAACGAAGATATGGAGAACAGCTACAATGCTCAGCAGTCAGTTACCATCCCCAGCTACAGTGCTATCTTCAATAATGGCAACAGCGACGAGAGTATCTTTGAGATGCAGTTCTCCGGCACAGACCAGCGTACAAATACCTTTGTAAACAGCTTCTGGGGGCATGAAAACAATACGCACTTCTCTTCCAGCGAGCAGGCCATGAAGAACATTTATGGCGGTTCCGACGACCTGATGAACAAGGACACCCGCATGTGGTATAGCTGTATGAAGAAGACCTACGACAGTGGCAACGAACCCCTCCAAGAGGGCTACGTGCTAAAATGGACCAACACTCGCTTCAGTTTCATCAGCGGTGAATTCAAAGCAACGTTCAGCACCTCCAACTACCACAATTGGATCTTCTACCGCATGACTGATGTCATGTTGATGATGGCCGAAGCTCACGCTGTATTAGGTAACTTCCAGCAATGTCGTAACATCGTGGATGCCGTACACAAGCGTTCACAGCTCGACCAAAAGACCGGTCTATCTGCTAACAGCGACAACACGAAACAGAAGTGCATCGACCTCGTCATGAAGGAACGCCTCATCGAGTTCGTCGGCGAGGGTAAGCGCTGGTTCGACCTCGTCCGCTATGCCGAGCGCATCGGTGGCGGCCACAACCCCGACCCACGCGAGCCTCAATACATGGATGGTGCAGAAGGTGTCGCACAGATGGTTTCTAATTTCTTGGGCAAGGGCGCCTATAGCCGCCGCGCTCAGAACTTAAAGAACCGTATCAAGAACCGTTACGGACTCTACTGCCCCATCTACTACAAGGAACTGCGTGCCAACAAGTACCTCATCACCCAAAATCCCGTATGGGATCGTAGGAAAGGTCTGTATGACAACGATGAAGCTGAAGAATAACACGTCATCACAATGCTAAATCATACGACTATGAAACATATAGCTAAAATTCATCAACTCAAGCTGGCACTGGCGGCATTCTTCATTGGAGCACTTGCCATCGGATGTACCGAGGATATCGACACATCAGCCCGCTTCACCTTGAAGGAGTACACAGTCCTCTCTTATTTGGAGAGCGACTCTAACTACTCCGAGTATGTCAAGTTGATCAACCAAGTGCCCATCAGCAGACGTTCAGAGTCCACCGTGGCTCAGCTGCTCTCGGCACGTGGTAAATTCACCTGCTTTGCTCCCAACAACAAGGCCATCCAGGATTATCTCGACACCCTGTACACCAGAGGCATCTTCAACCAACCCACATGGGAAGGCGCTCCCAACGAGGAGACCTTGGACTCCGTGCGTAAGGTGATTGTGTTGAATAGCGTCATCGATGGTAGCCGCAACGACGACATTTACGAAGTCGGCGACATCGCAGCTAAGGACGACAATGACGAGTTCCAGACGGCCAATATGAACGACCGCAAGCTGTACAAGACATCCATCGAACAGACTGACTCCATCTTCATCAATGGTATTGCGCTCATTGACCTCAACAACCGCGACATCGAGACCATCAACGGTCGCGTTCACGAGGTCCATGCCGTCATCGCACCGAGTAATGACACGATGGCCGATATCTTCCGTCAGTGGGTAGCTGAGAAGAAACGTGGATTCCTCGTTATGTCCAAACTCATCATTGCCTGCGGACTCGAAGATACGCTCAGCAAGACGCGCGACGACGTGTGGGAAGACCTCTTCCTAACACAACAGGTAAAAGACCTGCGCGTTCACCCGACAGAGCAGACAGGTACCATTCCCGAACACCGCAAATACGGATTCACCATCTTCGCTGAACCCGATGAACTTTGGGAGGCAGAGATTGGCAAGTCGGCAGAAGACATTACTGCCGAGGACGTCAAAGAGTATTTGATTGCAAAAGGTGCCTATCCCAATGGTACAACCGATGACAACTTCAAGAGCGAGAAGAACATCCTCAACCTGTTCCTCACCTATCACATCCTGCCCGAGAAGCTCAGCCGCGATCGCCTCGTCATCCACTACAACGAGCGTGGTTACTACTGGAAGACATCAGGAACCAACTACACCATTCCTGTCTACGAGTACTTCACGACAATGGGTAAGCGCCGTCTACTGAAGATCTTCGAGAGTGCAGAATCTGATGGCATCTACCTCAATCGCTTCCCCATCCTACGCAACGGACGTGGCGAGTTCGGTCCTGAAGGCCTCAACATCGAGGACTACCATGAGAGTGGAAAGTTCCGCGATGTCGGTAGCTCCTTCGCCATGTATCCCGACGAAAACGTGGGCAACAAGATTCTTTACGAGACTGATGGTGGTGCAGAACACCTCAACCTTCTCAACGGTTGCATCTATCCTATCGAAAGAATGTTGGTCTACACCGATAACGTAGCCAAACGACTCGGTGGCGAACGTATCCGCATCGATATGGCTGCCATGTTCCCCGAGATGATGAACAATGACATCCGTCGTCCGTTGAGCAACTACTCCTACGGTGCCAGCCAGACCCGTGGATTCCCACAGAACTATCGTTATCTGGCCGACGTCCAGATGCAGGAAGGCACCGAGTTCTACTACTTCACCGGCCACGACCGTGGATGGAGTAATTATCAGATGGACGAGTACAACATCATCGGTAAGTATGAATTCACAATGAAGTTGCCTCCCGTACCTACCAGAGGACATTACGAGATTCGCTTCGGCGTGAGCGCTGGTTCCAGTGTCCGCAGTATGTGTCAGGTTTACTTTGCCGACAACACCAAGTACATGCCTGCTGCAGGTATTCCTATGGATCTCCGCATCGGTTTCGTACGCCATCGCTTCCAGAATGGCAACCAAACCTCAACCTTCGGATATGCATCAGATGCCGACTATTCGTCTGAGGTCAACCTTCCCATCGATGAACAGGACGAGATTACGAAGTCTCTACGTTCACGCGGATTCATGAAGGGACCGAAGTACTTCCACATCGGTAACGGTGCCGGAGCCAACATCGGTATTCAGGGCGAACACGTCACTCGTCGTATCATGGTCAGTGCCGACCTCGACCCCGACAAGACCTATTACATCCGCTTCAAGAACGTACTCAACAACAAGGACCTCCAGTTCTTCATGGACTACTTCGAGTTCGTCTCCAAGGAGGTTTACGACAATCCTGTCGAACCTGAGGACTATTGGTAATTAATAAAATGACTTCAAACTATGATACAAGGAAAAATCACACGATGCATCCAGGCAGGAATCCTTGGAGTAGCCATTGCGCTACTCCCCTCCTGCGCTGATGACCACTTTGATGTCCAAGACGGAGGCGGTGTCGGCGAGAATGCGACCCTCACGCTGTGGGAGCAAATCAAGGCAAACCCCGACCTGAGCAATTTTGCAAAGATTGCCGAGAAGACTCCTGCCTTCAAGGACGAGAGACATCCGATTGCGAACTACACCTTCAAGGACGTTCTCAACAGCAACCAGATGCTGACCGTCTTTGCACCTACCAATGACGCTCTGACCGATGCCGAGACACACTACTACGACTCTCTCGTACAGGTGCGCCCCTATGACGTCTTCCTCCGCCTAGTGGGTAATCACATCGCTCGTAACCGCTACGTAGCAACAGGTCAGAACCTAGCTTCAGGCCCCGAGAAGATTATCATGGTCAACAACAAGAAAGGCTACTTTGACCGCCTCGGTTATTTCGACCGCTCTGAGCAGCCCACGACCAAGACTCCGCTCAAGGTGACCAACATCCCCGCCACAAACGGTGTGCTCCACAAACTGGGCGTTGTCTCTCCGTTTGCTTATAACGTTTACGAGTACATCCGAGCCAACGACCATGTCTATCGTCATCTGAACAGTTGGCTAGAGCAGCACGACACTCTCTATTTCAACTCCAACCTCAGCGCTGAGGCCGGTTCCAACCCCGAGACGGGTGAGCCGATCTATGTCGATAGCGTCTACACACGCTACAACTCCCTTTATTCCCGCGAGTATAGCCCTCAGTCTGTGGAATGGGTGATGCCTCACAAGGGTGTCGGTGCCAACCTCGAAGCCGAGGATAGCGTCTGGGCCATGGTACTCCCGACCGATGCCGCTTGGGAAGAGGCATACAAGAGGATGGAATCGTGGTACACCTACGCCAACACCTATTTCGACAAGACCAAAGAGGACGCTCTCGTCAAAGATGACAACACAGCCAAGCGTGGTATGACACTCACCGTGACTGACTCGCTGAAGGATATCGCCATCAACATGGATATGGTTTCACCATTGGTGTTCAATGTCCGTGGGCAAAAGCGTATCCCCGAACAGCCCAACTTCTGGACTGTGGAAACCTTCCTCCAGCATCAGATCGTGAAGCTCTTCAACACGCGCTCCGATACCTTCACCATTGACGAGAAGGCTACTATCGACGTGAAGCCTCTCATCTTCGATGGGAAGCAACCCATCACGGTGAGCAATGGTATTGTATTCCCTGTTGAGCATTGGAACTATCCCGATTCTTATGGGTACACTGACGTTGAGGTGAAAGTGCAACCGATGAGCGTATTCCAGAATGTTCGCTACAACCTGACCAATCAAGAACAAAAGGAACGCACATACAATGCCGACTACCAGAACTACAGTTTCAATAGCGAGACCAGCGCATTGGCCAATGACAGCGCTCTCGGTAAGATCAGCAAGAACACCTTCATGACCTTCTCGCGTAGCTCTGGTGCCCCGACAGCAGAGTTCATCCTCCGCGACACCGAGGCCGACCGCCAGATTCGCAGTAACATCCCCTATGACATCTATGTAGTCATGGTTCCCGATTTCTATCGTGTCAACCCCGACTCCATCGTACCCTTCACCCCTGGCGAGACGCCATTCAAGAAGAACAAGTTGCAACTGCAGCTCACTTACTTGAGCGATGACGGCAAAGAGACCACTACAGGTACTGCCGACATGCGTTTCGACTATGAAGGCATGAAGGTTGACACCATCTACGTGGGCACCTTCACGTTCCCCTACTCCTACCGTAACCTTAGGAAGTCCTACCCCACTGCCATCATCAAGTCGCAGACCATCAGTAGTAACCTCCAGAAAGAAGGATACCAACGTACCTTCTCGCTGGATCGTATCATCCTGAAGGCTCGGAAAGACAATTAATGTGTACCCTAAACAAATCTGAAATCATGAGTATGAGATTCTATCAATCCAACCTCAATAAGGCTCTCCGCCTCGCACTCTGCCTGGTACTCACTTTCGGAGTCAGTATTGCTCCAGCGTGGGCACAGGATGAGGTAGACGAGGAAGCAATCGCTGAAGCCGACAGCATCGCGTTGGTCAAGCGTCGTATTGCCAAGAAGCCTCAGAAGCAATATGAGATGAAATCGGTGGCCGGCACCGTTACGGACGCTGCCACAGGTGCTCCTATGGGAGGCGTCCGCGTTCAAGCGCTGCAACTCCCGAAGTATTCAACACTGACCGACGAGGATGGCACCTACAAATTCGAAGTGCCTGTGTTCTGCCAAGCTGTTGTAATCAACGCCCCAGGCTATAACATCCTGCAGATGGCCATCAAGGGTGAGACTGGTCAAGATGCCAAGCTGCTGAGCAGTCAGTTCAGCAGCTACTATACCGATGGCACCAACATCACATCCTCGCGCAAAGTATTGCTCGATCAGACCAGTTCCATCAGCATCGAAAATGAGATGCAAAAGCTTTTGGAAGGTGACCTACACTCTTCGAGCCGCAGCGCTCTACTCGGCCAGGGTGCCTATTTCACCATCCGAGGTATCAACTCACTGAATGCCACCGCTCAGCCCTTGTTCATCATCGATGGAAACATGATCGACATCCAAGAGGAACGTACAAGTCTCCATCAGGGCTATTACAACAATGTCCTCGCTGGCTTAGACCCCGAGAATGTGGAGAGCATCGAAGTCATCAAGAACGGAACAGCCCTCTATGGTGCCAAAGGTGCTAATGGTGTTGTCATCATCAATACCAAGCGCGGTCATAGCATGGCCACGAAGATCAACGTGCGCATCTATGGCGGCGTGGAACTGGCTCCCAGCCGTGTCAAGATGATGGACGGTAGCGCCTATCGCAACTACTTGAGCGAACTGGCCGGTACGGTGAAAGACGTACGCGAGTCCACCAGTGGCAACCTCAGCCAATATGCCTTCCTCAACGAGGCTCCCGAGAGCAGCAACTACTACCGCAGTGTTTTCCACAACAACACTGACTGGCAGAAAGACATGTACCACACGGCTTTCACTCAGAACTACAAAGTGAGCGTGGAAGGTGGTGATGATATCGGTATGTACGACCTCTCGCTCGGCTACACCAAGGGCGACGCTACCCTCAAGGGCAACGACTTCAGCCGTCTGAACCTCCGTTTCAACACCGACATCAAGGTGTTCGAGAAGGTACATGCTGGACTCGACATCGCCTACAACCAGACCAGCTACAATGTCCTCGACAATGGTTGGAGCGAAAACTACGACATGCAGAACATCGGTTCTACTAATGTCCTCGGTATCCTGCAAGCACCGTTTATCTCGCCCTACGCCTACTATCACGACGAGAACACCGGACGCCTCGAGCTTTCTAAGGAGTACGCTGGTAAGTATGCTTCGACCAGCAGCGTAGGACAGTGGGTCAAGAACCCCTTCGCCTTCCCTCATGGTCTCGACTACGACATCAATGAGTGCCTGCGCAATCCCTATTGGATCATCCAGAATGGTAAGGGCAAGAACAAGAACTACGCTGAGTTGACGCAGATTAACCTCAATTTCTCACCGAGGTATCAGATTACCAAGCAGCTTGCCATCAGCGACCGCTTCGGCTATCGCCTCGACCGAAACAACGAGAAGTACTTCCTGCCCATCAATGGTACGACACCTTACTTCCTCACCGACCTCGGCGAAATCTCATCCGTGCTGAAGTCACAGTTCACCAAGGAAACCACTATCAACAACGACCTTCGCGTTGAGTGGGGCAACAACTACGGTGCCCACACCATCAACGTATTTGGCGGCTGGCGCTACAACAACTACAGCTACAGCTACTCCTACATGCGTGGTTACAACAACGAGAACGACAAACTGCCCAACATCTCCAAGAACATGCAGTATGTCAACTACGGTGGTACCAAGGACAACTGGATCGACATGTCCTACTACCTCAATGCCGACTACAACTACCAGAACAAGTATTTCGCTCAGTTCATCGTCTCCAGCCAGGCCAGCAGCCGCTTCGGCCACGACACGAAGGACGGCTTACACCTTGGTGGCGTCAGTTGGGGTTTCTTCCCCAGCCTGCAACTCGGTTGGGTCATCAGCAATGAGAATTGGTTCAAGACATTCCGCGGCATCAATTATTTGAAGCTCACGGCTGGTTTCGACCAGAGTGGTAACGATGGTATCGACTACTACGCCGCTCGCACCTACTGGGAGAGCCAGCAGCATACCGAGAACACCATCGGTCTCGTGTTGAAGAATATCGAGAACACCGGCATCCAGTGGGAGACCACGACTCGCTACAATGTCGGCCTCGAAGGTTCATTCCTCAACAATCGCCTTAATGCCGGTATCGAACTCTTCTGGGGCAAGACTGACAATCTGCTCACAATGAAGGATCTCGATTTCCTCTCAGGTCTCGGCAAGTACTGGACTAACGATGGCCAGTTAAAGAATCGCGGTTTCGAGTTCCACACAGCAGCTGCCCTTGTCAACCAGAAGGACTGGAAGTGGGAAGTCGGTGCCAGCATCGGTCACTACAACAACAAGATTACTAAGCTACCTGAGAGCGACCAAATCGTGCTTCGCAACAGTGCAACAGGTGCTATCGATAAGGTCATCAACGGCCACACCGTCGGCATCTATGGGCACGACAACATCCTCACGGCCGTAGGTTACGCAGCAGGTACTTTCTATGGTTGGCAAACGAACGGTGTCCTCGCTGACGATGCCGAAGCCCGCGCTGCTGGCAATAATGACTACCTGAAGTACCCAACTGGACTGAAGGAACGCCCCTATAGCAACTTCCAGGCTGGCGATGTTCGTTTCGTCGACCAGAACGGAGATGGCATCATCGATGACAACGATAAGGTAGCCATTGGCAACCCCAATCCCGACATCTACGGAAACATCTTCACCAACCTCACCTGGAAGAACCTGCGCCTCGACGTGAACTTCAAATATTCACTCGGTAACGATGTATACAACTACCAGCGTTCCATTATTGAAGGTTGCAATACGACCTACAACCAAACGACGGCTGTACAAAATCGCTGGACCTATGAAGGTCAGCGCACCGACATCCCCAAGGTCTGCTACATCGACAACGAAGACTGGCGCAACAACGAGCGTATGTCCGACCGTTGGATCGAGGATGGAAGCTACCTCAAGCTCAAGAATGTTCGCCTCACCTATGTCGTTCCCGTGCATTCCGACTGGTTGCAGGGACTCCGCATCTGGGGTGAAGCCAACAATGTGTTCATCATCACCCGCTACCTCGGCATCGATCCCGAGACCAGTGCTCGTAACAGCGCCCTCTACCAGGGTATTGATACTGGTCTGCTCTCCACTGGCCGCAACTTCAACCTGGGTGTTTCCATCAATCTCTAATACGATATCATGATGAAAAAGAATATCATTGCATCTATTTTCCTTGCATTGGCCCTCAGCATGGGGTTCTCCTCATGCGAGGACATGCTCACAGGTGATATGGATCGCCACATCGAAATCGACGAGCTGGCACAAGATACCCTCTACAGCTATTGGGGTATTCTGCGTAGCCTGCAGCACGTCGCCGAACGCTATGTCCTACTGGGCGAGTGCCGCGGTGACATGGTCGAAGGCACTGAATATGTGAGTGACTCCATCAGCGCCATTCTTGACTTCGGTTTGTCGGGCGATGCTACCGATGGTTCCAACCGCTACTTAAAGGCAGCCGACTTCTACCACATCATCAACTCTTGCAACGCCTACATTCTTCGTTGCGACACGGCTAAGGTATCTGGCCTCAACCGTTCGCTTATGTTGAGCGAATACTCACAGGTTGTCAGCATTCGCGCATGGGCCTACCTCCAACTGGTACTTACCTACGGACGTGTACCTTATTTTGAGAAGCCCATGCTCTCCACTGCCGACATGGAGGAATTCCGCAAGGCTGAGAGTTATGTCGATGCTAATTCACTTGCCACGAGTGGCGTAGCTCAGAAGGTCGACGAGGTTCGCTACATCCCCAGTCTGTACGCTGGCGACAGCATCCGTGTCATCCCCTACCCCGACTACTTCAGCTATGGTAGCACCCGCACCATCGCCTCCGCTTCACAATGCATCTTCCCACAAGACCTCGTTCTGGGTGATATGTTCCTGCTACGCGCTCAGGGCGAAGGTTCTGAGGCAGACTACCGTATGGCAGCTCAGTACTATTACAATTTCCTTAATTCCAACAAGGGTGGCCCACTGCTTCCCAATACCCTTACGGGTAGAATGGAAAAATGGAGAATGACAGAGCAGTATCAGTACGCTGGCGGTACAGGATGGGCTAATATGTTCGCCAATAATACCACCGCAACCAGCTTGGACGCTGAACTTGTTACAATCATCCCCAGCAACACCAACAAGTTGTGGGGCGAAGTGTTGCGTGGTGTGAACGAGATGTTCGGTTTTGATGCCACCATCCGTGTCAACACGTCAGCTGCCGATACTGTCACTACCGCTTCTGTCAGCCTCAAGACCAACTTTGAGCATCAACTTGATGCATCCAAAGCTTATACAGCCCTCAACAAGAATCAGAACTATGAGTGCTATATCGGTCCTGATGGCAGCGAACTTTGCACGGTCTTCACCGGCGCTGGCGACGCACGCTTCTGGATGGCTACTGAAACCTACACCGACTATGAGAAAGGTGCTCAAGACGAGGTTCGCTTCGTCACCAAGCAGAATCCAGGCGGTGGTTTCACCACTACCTATCCTGTCATCTACCGCAAGGCCAGCATTTGGCTACGCTTTGCTGAGGCCCTCAATGGTGCAGGCTTCCCAGGTTACGCATTCGCCATTCTCCGCCATGGCCTTATCGGTACAGGTGCCTGGGTGCCCACAGAGGAGGCCGACTATCCCTTCAACACCTTCAAATACTACGATCCTACTCTCGTAGAAGATGTTGAGGAAACCGACACAACGTTCTATGACAACTACGACAATTTCCTCGCAAGCCTCTCTGCAGGTCTCGACACATTAGATACCCACGAGGATTCTGTTGCCTTTATCAACGCACACACTGCACGTGTTGGTATTACACGCTCTCAACAGACAGCTGGCGGTCTTGTCGTCTGCGACTATATTGCTCGTCGTGAGATGGAGAAAGCTAAGAATGCTGGATTCCTCAACTTCGCTACTTACTATCTCCGCGGTAACACCAACCGAACGAGCCTTAACCTACCAGCCGGCGTTACCGAGTATAATGTAGGAAACTCAATCCAAGAGATCAACCCCAATGGCCCGATCACGATGGGTATTCATGCTCGCGGTTGTGGCGTCCTTCGCCTCAACGAGCCGTTGACGACCTACAATTACGTCGACCAGATCAACAAGATGCTCGCCCTTTACGAGGGTCAAGAGAAGCCGCTCACCGAGGCCGAGATCTACGATCCTGCCAATCTACGCACAGTCCAAAAGGCCATCGCTGCTTTGATTCTCGAAGAACAAGGCCTCGAAACTGCCTTCGAAGGCAATCGTTTCTTCGACCTTCTCTGCTACAGTCGCTTCATCGGCGGTACAGAGGGCGTAGAGCAGTTTGCCAAGCGTGTATCTGAGCGTAGTGGACAGCGCGATGGAGCACTCTATTCGCATCTGCTCAACCAGAACAATTGGTACTTCAAGCTCCCTTGATGCCTCTGTAGTACCATCAAAGGCTACTTTCCAAGTGCTGTCTGACATCTGTCAGGCAGCACTTTTCGTTTTATCAATAGTTTTTCGCCCTAAAGTTTGGTGCGAAAAGCTTTTTTCTGTATCTTCGCACACAAAACAGACTAACTAAACCAAAAAGAAGACAATGAAAAGACAACTCTTCGTTCTGTTTGTTGCGACAATGTCGCAACTTACTTGCTTCGCTCAGACTCAGAAAGAGGCATGGCTAAACCCTAACATCACGCGTGTCAACACTGAAGCGCCACGCGCATCATTCTTCGCCTTCGAGACAGCCGACAAAGCAGCGAAAGGCATCAAGAGCGCCAGCGACCGCTATCTTTCCCTTGAGGGCAAATGGCGGTTCAACTTTGCACTCAACCACAACGAGGCTCCCGCCAATTTCTTCGCCATGACGTTCGACGATTCCAAGTGGGTGGACTTCCCCGTTCCTGGTCTCTTCGAGTTCAACGGCTATGGTGACAAGATCTACAAGAACGTAGGCTACTCATGGGACACCCAGTTCGACTCCAACCCTCCCTATGTTGAGGAGCGCAACAACTACACGGGTTCCTATCGCCGCCAAGTAACCATCCCTGCAAACTGGAAAGGACAAGACATCTTCCTCCACGTTGGCTCTGCCACCTCCAATCTCGAAGTTTGGGTCAACGGCAAGCACGTAGGTTACAGTGAGGATTCCAAAATGGAGGCTGAATTCGACCTCACCAAATATCTCACGCCGGGTCGCGAGAACCTCATTGCCATGCGTGTCATGCGCTGGTGCGATGGATCCTATCTAGAGGACCAAGACTTCTGGCGCTTTACCGGTATTGCTCGCGAGGTCTACCTCTATGCCCGCCCCAAGGCACACATCAAGGATATCTTTGTCCACCAGAACCTTGTCAACAACTACCGCGATGGTCAGCTCGATGTCGACATCACCGCTCCCACTGCCAAGGGCTACACCGTTGAGGCCATCCTTACGTCCCCCAACGGCCAACAAGTCGGCACGACTTCGGTCAACTTAGGCAGTGAAACTGCAGTGGCCCAAATTACCGTTCCTGCCGTGAAGGCATGGAGTGCAGAACTACCCAATCTCTACACCCTTACCCTTACCCTAAAAGGTAAGAAAGGCAATGCAATCGAAGTGATACGTCAGCGCATAGGTTTCCGTAGCATAGAAATCAAGAATGCGCAAGTCCTCGTCAATGGTCAGCCCATCCTCTTCAAGGGCGCTGACCGCCATGAACTCGACCCCGATGGAGGTTATCTCGTCAGCGTAGAACGCATGATCGAGGACATCAAGGTGATGAAACAACTGAACATGAATGCCGTTCGTACCTGTCACTATAGCGATGACCCGCGTTGGTACGATTTGTGTGATGAATATGGTATCTATGTCGTAGCCGAAACTAACATCGAGAGTCATGGCATGGGCTATGGCGATAAGACATTAGCTAAGAACCCCATCTTCCACAAGGCACACGTTGAGCGTAACCAACACAACGTACAAGTTCAGAAGAACCACCCCAGCATCATCTTCTGGAGCCTTGGTAACGAGGCTGGTTATGGCAAAAACTTCGAAGATGCCTACGATGCAGTCAAGGCCATCGACACCTCCCGTCCTGTACAATATGAGCAGGCACATCAGAATGGCAAAACCGACATTTTCTGCCCAATGTACTACGACTACAACAACTGCGAACGCTACGCCCGGGGCGACAACCCACGTCCTCTCATCCAGTGTGAGTATGCCCACGCTATGGGCAACAGCATGGGTGGCTTTGCCAAATACTGGGAACTGGTCCGCAAGTACCCCAAGTACCAAGGTGGATTCATCTGGGACTTCGTTGATCAAGGCATGCGAGCCAAGAGCCGTGTGACGGGCAAAGAGATTATGGCCTATGGTGGCGACTTTGGCCGCTATCCTGCTACAGACCACAACTTTAACTGCAATGGTGTCATTGCCTCTGATCGTACGCCTCATCCTCATGCTTACGAGGTTCAGTATTACTATCAGGATCTTTGGGCGACCGTCCCTGAAGGCAAGACACTCCTCGACGGTGAAGTCGAACTCTACAACGAATACTTCTTTCGTGGTACAGATGACATCGAAATCGTTGGCACTCTGCTCACCTACGATGGCGAACGCATGAATGAGGAGACACACACCTTGCCCTACCCCCTCAGTCTGGCACCTCAGCAGAGGCAACATCTCACACTCCCTGACGAAATCACAGGTTACCTCAAGAAAGCAGTTGCAGACAACCAATGGGCTGCCGTCAATGTGCAGTTCCGCCTCACCCGCGACCGTGGTCTGCTGAAGCGCGGCGACGTTATCGCTAAGGCTCAGTTCGAACTCAAGCCCTTCTCCTATCCCGATGTTGCGAACATACTGGCGACAGCAGCCCCGAAGGTTTCATCCAACACTGCCTCTGTAACCAAGGATGATGCCAAGTCTTGGCTCACCCTCTCTGCCAACGGCACTTCCGTCACTTGGAACAAGTGGACTGGCAACATCGACTATTTCGATGTTAATGGCCACGCGGTACTTGAAGATCGCCAGAGCGTTGAACCCAGTTTCTGGCGTGCACCCACCGATAACGACTACGGTGCACAGTTCCAGAGCAAGTTCGGAGCATGGAAATATGCTCGTTGGGACAAGAAGTCGATGGAATGCAACGACCTCAACAACCAAAGCAAATGCGTCATTGTCAAATACCATAGTGATGCTGTCGATGCAGACCTCACAATGACCTACGTCCTCACCCCAAAGGGTGAACTCATCGTCACCGAAGCCCTCGACGTCAACGAGGACGCCGCCCAAAAGCCGCAGATGTTATCCATGGGCATGACTTGGCGTCTCGCCAAAGCCTATGATACTGTCCGCTACTTTGGCCGTGGACCCGTCGAGAACTACTGTGACCGCAAGGACAACGCTTTCGTCGGCCTATACGGAGGTCCAGTGGCCAACCAGTATTGGAACAAGTACGTTCGTCCTCAGGAGAGCGGCAATCACTGCGATGTCATCTGGTGGCGCATGGAAGCAGCAGACCGTCCCAACATCTATTTTGAAGCATGTGGTCCCATGGAAGTTTCAGCACTCCCCTACGAAATCGAAGACCTCGACGATGGCCCACGCAAAGATGCTCACCAAAGTCATAGTGGCGACCTTGTCGCACGCAATTACACCATTGTACAACTGCGTGCCTTCCAGATGGGTGTCGGTTGCGTCAACAGCTGGGGTGCATGGCCTCAAGACCAGTTTGTGCCCAAATACGCCGATCACACCTTCACTTACATTGTAAGACCCCAAAGGTAAGATGAAACCAAAAACTCAACAAAAATCATCCTCCCTGCTCTCTTTCCTCGAAAGAGAGTGGGGATGGTACTTTGTCATCATTGTCCTTATTGCAGTCTGCGGCTTCAAGCTCATCAGCTCCGAAAGCGAGACGCTCTTGCGTGCACAGGAACTGAACCTATGGCTGCCGACAGGACTTTATTGGAAAACATTGATGCAGTATCCTGGAGGCGCCGCATCGTGGCTCGCCACGTACTTGACTCAATACTTTTATTATCCATGGCTCGGCGTGGGTGTTCTCTGTGGTCTGTGGCTCATTATCTGCCTTATGCTCGCTTGGGCGTATCGGTTAAAGGGACCTTGGGTGGCATTGACGACACTTGTGCCCCTTGCCCTCATGGCCTGCTTCGTTCAAACCGGCTATTGGCTGTTCTATCAGAAATTGCCAGGTCACCTTTTCGTGCCCACTGTCGGTGTGTTCTTCGCTGTGCTCGCATTGGTTGTGCAACGTTTGTTGGATGCCACTTTTCCCGCCAAAGTCACGCCTTGGGCACGCCTACTCTGGATGGCCATCATCTGCATCGTGGGTTATCCCTTCTTCGGAGCGTGGGCATTAGGAGCGACGGGGCTATTAGCCATACTGCCCATCCCTAAGCCCTCTTCTAAGGCAAGAGATGTGATTAGCACTGAAGATGAGAAACTTAGTTGGAAACATTATCTCCTCCCGTCTTCCAATGGAGAGGGATTGGTGGTAAGGCTTCTCTTCTCCTTATTGTTAATCGTCGCCATACCCCATATCTACTACCAGCGCCTTTTCGAGATGACCGAGCGAGCCTTCGTTTACGTGGCAGCTCTCCCCTCTATGCGCTATAGCAAGGAAAGTTTCGAGCAATACCGTCTCCCATATTACGCCATCGTCTTCTCTTTCATTATCCTCACCGTTATCGGTTGGGGGCGTAACGCATTCACCACGAACAAACTCCGTCCTTGGCTGAAGAGTCTAATCGTTGTCATCCTTCTCTTCTTTGCCATCTTCGGCGTTAGTGCGGTTTGGTACCATGATGTCAACTTCCAGAAGGAACTCGCCATGAACCGCGCCATCGAAGAACTCGACTGGGAACGTGTCCTCACGATAGCACGCGATGGCAGCAGCGACGTCAAGCCTACTCGGCAGATTGTGATGTACAAGAATCTGGCTCTATTCCGCCTCGGGCGTGCAGGCAACGAGATGTTCTTTTACCCCGAAGGAGCAGTCCAGCAAAATGCCCCTTGGAAAGTGCGTATGACACAGATTGGTGGCAAGCTCATCTACTACCACTATGGCAAGGAGAATTTCTGCTATCGTTGGTGCATGGAGGATGGCGTTGAGTTCGGATGGAAAGTCGAGACCTTGAAATTCATGGCACGAACCAGCATCCTCAATCACGAATGGACCGTTGCACGCAAATATCTTGATTTGCTGAAGAAGACGACCTTCCATAGAGCTTGGGCTGAACGATACGAGAAGTACCTCGACACGCCCGATGCTTTCGATCTCAAGACATTAGAAGCCTCTGCCAAAGATGGGCATCCCCTCCTCGATGAACAAGGCATGAAAGAATTTGCGCCAATCCTTCACATGATGACCTACCCTGATCGCCTTGATGGCGACAACACCTTGGTCGAGATGTACCTTCTTCAAACCTTTGCCAAAGGCAATGGCGACGATCCACTTTTCCAGGAGATGACGCTCATCTGCGCACTCATCATGAAGGATATCGACCTCTTCTGGCCTCGTTTCATGCGCTATGCCACTATGAACCCCGATGTTCACATGCCCCTTCACTATCAAGAGGCGGCTTATCTCTATGGGCATCTTGAGAATAAGGTGGATATTTCACACATGCCTTTCGACCAGAATGTCCGCGACACCTACGAACGATTCATGAAGTTCAACGAACAATGCGGCCCCATGAGTGAGGAACAGAAGGCCGTCGCTTTCTATCCTCAATTCGGCAATACCTTCTATTATTTCTACTTCCTCGTGCGAAATCAAAAAACCAATTAAGAATCCATCATGATTCCCCACTCCTTCAAAATAAAAAAAGGGTTGTTTGTTGCGATTATATCGCAACTGCTTCTTGCCTGCTCCTCCCCCTCAGTTCCCACCTCTTTCACTAAGAGCAATGAGACACCGGTCATTTATCCCGACTACATCGGAGTGACCGTTCCCGCCAATATAGCCCCCCTCCATTTCCACATCGACCACGACAGCACAGCGACAGATTTCATCACTCGCCTCACCGCTGGCAACGAGTCATTCACCCTCGCTGGTGACGATGTTCGTCCAGGGCTGAAGAAATGGCACAATCTACTTACGGCCGCTCTTGCCAACAATAGTATAATAAACGTTGAGATTTATGTCAAGAAAAGTGACGGCTGGCTACAACAAAAGCCTTTTGACATCATCGTCAGCAAGGATAGCATCGACCCCTACATTTCCTATCGACTTATCTCGCCGTCCTACGTCACTTACGAAGACCTCACCCTCAACCAACGCTGCCTCGAGGACTTCGATGAGAGCCTTATCTATGGCAATATGATTAATTCCGATGAGGCTAACGGACAATGTATCAATTGTCATCACGCACAGTGGTACAACCCCAATCGCATTCAGTTCCATGTCCGTCAATATTTAGGGGGAACGGTCATTGCCTATGATGGTAAGATACAAAAGGTTGACCTCAAAACAGACTCCACCATCTCTGCTGGCGTCTATCCGACGTGGCATCCCCGTAAGCCTTGGATTGTCTATTCCACCAACAGCACGGGACAGAGTTTCCACACACGTGATGTACAAAAGATTGAAGTACAGGATACCAAGAGCAACCTCATCTTCTATGACCTCGAACACAACACCGTAACGCCTATCACTCGCGACACCACCGATTTTGATTGTTTTCCGTTTTGGAGCCCAGATGGGAAATATATTTACTATGTAAGCGCTCATTGGGAGCGCCGAGATAGCGTCCAAATGGATTTCGAACTCATCAAAAACTACAAACAAGTACAGTACAACCTCTATCGTATTCCATTCGATGAACAGAGTCTTTCATTCGGTCCGCGAGAACTGATTTATGATGCAGTAGCACGCAATCGCAGCGTAACCCTTCCTCGCATCTCGCCCGATGGACGTTGGCTCATGTTCACCGAAGGCAAGTTTGGCGTCTTCCACATCTGGCACAGTGATGCCGACCTATTCCTGATGGATCTTGCGCAGACAAAACCAGTTGAACCAACGCCTGTCATATTCTATAGTTCACACAACCTTCCCGCGAGTGTCCACCCTGAGATTGCCAACAATATACGTCGCGAAGAACTTGCCGACAGTTTGCTTGAAGCACAAGGCCTTCGCACACCGCTCCCCGCACATATTCGCAATATTGCTGAGTTGAACTCTTCAGATGTCGAAAGCTATCATTCATGGTCTAGTAATGGCTGCTGGGTCATCTTCTCGTCCCGTCGTGACGATGGGAACTTCACCCGTCCCTTCATCGCCCATCATGATGGAAACGGACACTTCTCTCGTCCCTTCGAGTTACCGCAGGACAACCCTCAGTACCATCGCCAGTTCATGCGCAGCTACAACATTCCAGAATTCCTCTCCGGCCCTGTCACCATACGCCCACAGGAGTTCGCTTCGGTTATCAAGAAAGACGCGACCAAAGCGCAACTTAAACTGAATTAATCTGATCATTTACATAGTTCTCTTCACTTTTCATTATACATTTTTAGCGTATTCTCCCCAACTCCCCTATAGCTCTTCCACGCCTATGAATAACAGATGCTTTGTTCTGTTTGTTGCGATTTTGTCGCAACTCTTCTCCCTCCACTCCCCCGTTCATGCCCAGGGCACCCTCGAGGACTACAACCGCGCCTATTCCCTTTCGCGCACCTTTACTAACAGCAAGATCAAGAACCATGTTGACGATGCTCGTTGGCTCTCTGATGGTCGTTTTCAGTACCATCTCACCGATGGCAATCGTGGTGTTTGGCATATCGGCCAAGTGAACTCCGATGGCTCCATTACCCTCGCCGATACCACATCATTGCGCCCCATCGAAGCACCTTCAAATGATGGCGCTCGGCGATTTGGTCGCCGCGACAACCGCGACCAACAACGCGCCCGCTTCGTTGCTAATCCTTCCAAGCGCCGTCAAGAACGCCATTGGATGGAGACCGACGACGAACGTAATGCCGACCCCATCCTCTCGCCCGATTCTTCCCTCGTGGCATTTATTCGCAACGACAACGTCTACGTGGCTCGCCCTGATGGCAGCCACGCACGTGCCCTCAGCACTGAAGGCACCCTCAGCCACTACTTCAGCAGCTACATCCAGTGGAGTCCCGACAGCCGTTATGTCGCAGTCAACCGCATCCGGCCTGTGGACAAGCGATATGTCTACTACGTCGAGTCTTCACCCGCCGACCAACTCCAACCAATTCTTCACAAACAAGAGTATGCCAAGCCAGGTGATGAACTTGCTCAAAAGACGCCCTACATCTTCGAGGTAGCTACAGGCCGTGCCATCATGCCAGGCCCCGACCTTATCGCAAATCAATATGCCCTCGACGGCCCTCAATGGTGTAAGGACTCTCACGCCATTCGCTTTGAATACAATCAACGTGGTCATCACCTCTACCGTGTCTACGAAATGGATGTAGAAGGTAATGTACGCACCCTAATTCAGGAGAAAGAGGAAAAGTATGTCCGCTATTCCAACAACTACCGCCGCGGGCTCCGTGGCGACAGCCTCATCCTCTGGCTCTCAGAACGTGATGGCTATCCCCATCTCTATATTTTCGACACCACCCCGCCCTCAACGAATAAGAAATCTAACAAGCAGAGAACGCCCAGTAGTTTTGTCGCCACTAATGCCGAGTGCCCATCACGCCAGCTCACCCATGGTTCCTGGTGTGTCCGTCGCGTCGTGCACATCGACGAGGAAAAAGGCATTCTTTTCTTTACTGCCAATGGCCGTAATCCAGACGAGGATCCATATCACATTCATTACTATCGCATTAGTCTCGACGGCAGCGGCCTCGTAGACCTCACCCCTGAAAACGGCAACCACAACGCCCGCTTCAACAGCGACTATTCCGCCCTCATCGATAGCTATTCCACACAAGACACCCCGCCTGTCACCAAAGTCAGAACGATAGGTGGTTCTGCTGCCGAGAAAACCCTTGCCACCGCAGACATCTCTGACCTACTCGCTGCTGGGTGGGTTACGCCTGAAATCTTTGTCGCTCCAGGCCGTGATGGTATAACCCCAATGTGGGGCATCATCCAACGTCCCACTCACTTCGACCCGACGAAGAAATACCCCGTCATTGAGTACATCTACTCTGGCCCCGGCGACAGCTATGTCCCCAAGTCCTTCCAGGCTTATAATTACTACACCACTGCCCTTGCTGAACTCGGGTTCATCGTTGTACAGCTCGATGCCATGGGCACCAGCAACCGCGGTAAGAAGTTCGAGGAAGTTTGCTATAAGAACCTCAAGGATGCAGGCTTCCCAGACCGTATTGCATGGATCAAGGCCGCAGCTGCCAAATATCCCTACATGGACGTTGAACACGTCGGTATCTATGGTTGCTCGGCTGGTGGACAGGAGAGCACTGCTGCAGTCCTTTTCCATGGCGATTTCTACAAGGCCGCCTACAGCGCTTGCGGCTGCCACGACAACCGCATGGATAAGATTTGGTGGAACGAACAATGGATGTCCTACCCCATCGACTCCTCTTATGTCGAAAGTTCCAACGTCGAGAACGCCTACCGCCTTGAGCGTCCCCTCATGCTCGTCGTCGGCGAACTGGACGACAACGTAGACCCGGCCAGTACCATGCAGGTTGCCAATGCCCTCATCAAGGCCAACAAACCTTTCGAACTTGTTGTCATCCCTGGTGCTCATCACACGGTCGGCGAGGCCTATGGCGAACACAAGCGTTATGATTTCTTCGTCAAGAATCTTCTTGGCGTAGAGCCACCCGCTTGGTCTGACGTAAAAACCCGTTAACTGCCGTCACTCACAAGAGAGCGACCCTCTTTACGAATAAACATTTTAGCAGGAAAATAGCTTTTTTTAATGACAGAACAAGATAAGCAGTCCCCAAAAGTAACCACTCCCTTGGGAATTGGGTCTTCCCTTCTCTCATCGGACCAAAAAGCCCTCTGGCGCGGCCTCCTCGCTACCGCTCATCGCATCGTCATTACCTGTCACCGCGGTCCTGACGGCGATGCCATAGGCTCAACCACAGCCCTTGCTTCATGGCTTCGTCGCCATTATACTTCAGCCGATATCCATATTGTCGCTCCTAACATCTTCCCCGATTTTCTCAAATGGGTACCCGGTGCCGAAGACATACTTATCTACGAAGGTCATGAGGATGATGTTCGCCCGATTGTTGAGGCAGCCGACCTCTTCATTCTTTGCGACCATGGCGAGCTCCGCCGCATGTTCACCCTCGGTGATGCTGTTCGTCCTCTCCTTCCCATCGGGGGAGGCAAGGTCGGCGCCGTCCGCTGCATCATGATCGACCATCACCTTGACCCAGAACCCGGCATCGCAGACCTCATCATCTCCCACCCCGACCTCTCCTCAACCTGCGAAATCCTGCTTCGTCTCATCCTGGAATTAGAGGCCGCTTCTCCATTCACCTCCGAAGCCACCGTGCCCGAGGGGCCACCCTCGGGAATCCCCCTCCTCACTCACGATGAGGCTGTTTCTCTCTACACGGGCATGATGACCGACACTGGCGCCTTTACCTACGCCAGTTCCCGTCCCGAAATCTACGAACTCATCAGCATTCTCCTCCAATTTGGCATCGACAAGGACAAAATCTATCGCAACATCTTCTTCACCTATAGCCCCAACCGCATGAAACTTATGGGCTATATGCTCTATGTCAAGTTGGATGTCTGGAAGAAAGCGCATACTGCTATTATGACCCTCACCAACGCCGAGCGCCGTCGTTTCGGTATTCTGAATGGCGATACTGAAGGTCTCGTCAACCTCCCCCTCCAAATTCTTGGCATGAAGCTGTCTGTTTTCCTGCGCGAGGACACCGAACGTCCTTGCATTCGTGTCTCACTCCGCTCCGTCGATGACTTCCCTTGCAACGAGATGTCCGCCGAGTTCTTCGGGGGTGGTGGCCACAAAAACGCCTCTGGTGGCGAGATCTGGGGTTCCATGGACGAAGCCATCGCTCTCGTCAAGAAAGCCGTCCAGAAATACATGCCTCTCCTAAAAGCATAGCGATCGTTCCTAAGGGTCCTCCTCAAAGATTCCCCTCCTCTATCCATTGTTCTCACATCTAATAATTCAGCTGAAGGAAACACCTCCCAACCGATAATAACAAATCATCACACTTATAATGAAAAAACTTCTCCCCCTCCTCGCCCTGTTTGTTGCGACTATGTCGCAACCTACCCCCCTTTACGCCACCTCACCCTATCTTGATGGCGTACCTTACACCGAAGCCACTCAATACTCTGGTGCTGTCCTCGACCAAATTATCAAGGTCAACGACTACTGGCAGGCTCATAACACCCCTTACGTCCGTTCTTTTTGGGACCATGCCGCCTACCACACTGGCAATATGGAGGCCTACCGCCTTACTGGCCGTGCCGCCTGGTACGCATACACCGACAAGTGGTGCCGCCACAACGAGTGGAAAGGCGCCCGCAGCGACGACCGCGCCAACTGGAAGTACAAGACCTACGGTGAAGGTCAGGATTTCGTTCTCTTCGGCGACTGGCAGATCTGCTTCCAGACCTATATCGACATGTACAATCTCGTGCCTGCTCCCTATAAGGTAGCTCGCGCCATCGAAGTCATGAGCCATGAATGCTCCATGACCGATACTCACTTCTGGTGGTGGGCCGATGCGCTTTACATGGTTATGCCTGTCATGACGAAGATGTACAAGCTGACTGGCGAAATCAAATATCTCGACAAACTCTATGAGAATTTCCTTTGGAGCGATAGCCTCATGTACGATAAAGATGAGCAACTCTATTACCGCGACGCCAAATACATCTATCCGAAGGTGAAGACTGCTTGCAACGGCGGCAAGAGTTTCTGGGCGCGTGGCGACGGCTGGGTGCTTGCTGGTTTGGCTAAGGTGTTGGCCGACATGCCGCAGGACTATAAGAACCGCCCCATCTTCGTTCAGCGCTTCCGCGAACTCGCCGAGGGTGTGGCCCGTGTTCAGCGACCAGATGGCTACTGGAGCCGCTCCATGCTCTGCGAGGATGATGCCCCTGGTCCCGAGACATCCGGCACTGCATTCTTCACTTATGGCATGCTCTGGGGCGTCAACAATGGCTATCTCGACCGCGAACGTTTCGCTCCCGTCATCGCCAAGGCGTGGAAATATCTCTCTGAGACTGCCCTCCAGCCCGACGGCAGCATAGGCTTTGTGCAGCCCATCGGCGAGAAGCCCGACCCCACCAAGACCGTCGATGCTCATTCCCAAGCTCCTTTCGGTACTGGTGCCTGGCTCCTTGCTGCCTGTGAGATGGTGCGTTACATCAACGCCGATCCCTACGCTCCCGCTGCTGTTCCCGAAGGTTCTCATTCTGGAAACTCCATCTACCATTACACCCCCACTACTCCCTCTGTTAGTGTGGGCAGCAGTGTCCCCACCGCCTCTCTCACCGGTCGCCCTACTGCTGCCGATCCTATGCTCCGCTACCGCGGCCATGAGTCCTTCGGTTCTTACGAGATTGCCAATCCCACCGACGAGAACATCGCACAGGTCATAGAGATTACCAACATGGAAGTGCTGAAGAAGTCGAACTGCGCCGTAGCTCGAGAGTTCTTCTTTCTCGATGGCGATCGCAACGAAGTCCCCTATCAGATTACCCACGACGGCCGTGTCCTCGTCTTCTGCTCCGTTCGTCCTCATAGCAGCATAGCCCTCACAATGTGGAAAGGGCAGCCCCTGGACTACGAACTCACCTGCAATGGTCGTATCTACCCCAACCGCTGGGACGACCTTGTTTGGGAGAACGACCGATGTGCCTGGCGTTTCTATGGTCCCGGTGCTCATAAGAACATGAAGAACAACGCATACGGCTTCGACACCTTCGTCAAGAACACCCCGCATCCCATCCAAGACCAGCTCTACCACAACGAACTCACCTCTTATGGCGTCAACGAGCGAATTAAGCGCGACAAGAGTTCCCTCGACTGGAATGAAGTGCATCGCGGTTATACCTACCATCGCAACTTCGGAGCCGGCATGGACGCTTACACCGTCGGTGCCACCCTTGGCGCTGGTGCTGCAGCACTAAGACCCGCCTCTGACTCCTCCCATAAGGGAGGGGAACTTCTCTACCCCCTTTATTATGAAAAGGCCGAGATCCTTGACAATGGTCCCCTCCGCTTCACCGTCCGCATGACCATGCCCGCCCAAGCCCTGCCCCCCACGGGGGGAGTCGGAGAGGGGCATTCTTTCCGTGAAATCCGCCTCATCACCCAGGACTGCGGCAGTCACTTCGCCCGCGTCGAGATCACCTATGAAGGTATCACCCAGCCCACTCCCGTATGCGCCGGCATCGTTGTCCACGACTCGGCTCCCGAGGCCTATGTCCTCAATCAAAAGGAAGGCTGGCTCACCTACGCCGAGCCCCTCGACAACGCCGACAAGCGCATGAACGGCGAGCACTATCTCGGCATCTTCGTACCGAATGTTGACAAGTTGACGAGTAAACAAGTTGACAAGGCAAAAACCAAGGCCAAAGCATCCAACTCGTCAACTAAAGTTCATTACCTTCCCCTTCCAGAGAAACGCTCCGGCGGAATCGGGCACGCCATCATTCAGACCACCTACACCCCCGGCCAACCCTTCGTTTACTACACTGGTTCCGCCTGGAGCCTCTATGACGTCCCTACCCACGCCATCTGGCAGCAGACCCTCCGCCACGAAGCCTCCATCCTCACCAACGGCCTCCAACTCATCCAACATTAGCCCGTTCCTTCGACCATCAATCTGCCGAGCGAGTGGATAACATCAGCCAGCGGAAGATTGGGTTCTGAGGAGGAACGGAGAGAGTCTCAGCGCTTGCGAAGCTTCTTAGTCATGGCACAAGAGTCAATGCGAAGAGAGATTCTTAGATGGAGGCAGAGCGAACGCGAAAGCGTGCAAATGAAAGGATTCTGGGCAACGGTCTCGACGGCTGTTGCTCAGAGTTTTTCGCCGCAGTGCGAGCAGAACTTATCACCTTTGCGGACCTTCGAGTCGCAGCGGGGACAGCGGCCGTTGCGCACCGGCTCGCGCGTCTCGTCAATGAAGGAGGCAGAGACGATGCCCGTCGGGATGGCGATGATGGTGTAACCCAAAAGCATGATGAAGCCGCTGAGCAGACGCCCCATGAAGGTGACAGGGGTGATATCGCCGTAGCCAACTGTGCTCAGTGTAGTGATGGCCCAATAGATGCTCGTACCGATGTCCGTGAATGCGGAGTCGGGCTGGCCACCTTCAATGATGAACATGAGGGTACCGAGACAGCAGGTAAGAATCAGCACGAACAGGAAGTAGACGGTTATCTTATGGAGACTGCGTCCCACGGCGTTCAGCAGCAGTTGCCCCTCGTTGATGAAGACAAAAGCCCTAAAGATGCGGAAGATACGCAAGAAACGTATGCTCCTGAGCATGAGCATATAGCGCGCTCCGGGCAGGAATATGGCTAAATACGGAGGAAGTGTAGCTACAAGGTCGATGATGCCCCAGAGAGACAGGGCATAGCCGCGGCGACTCTCGGCACAGTAGAGGCGGAGGATGTACTCCAGCGTGAAGAGCACGGTCAGCACGCCCTCCATCCACGTCAGTACGAGCTTCAGCGTAGGTGGCAACATCGGCAGGCTCTCCACGAAGAGGATGATCAAGCTGATGGCAATAGCGATGATGATGACGATGTCGAAGGTGCTGTCTGCGCGATCGTCGTCGCCGAAGATGACGGCTCTCAGCCGTTCTTTTTCTGTCCAGGCAGGTCGTTTCATAATGGTTTGTATCGTTGAGATGAGTATTTCCGACAACAAAAGTACTACTTTTCCCGAAACCAGCCGCATCAAATAGTTGAAAAAAGTAACAAATCAGCAACTGCAAACTTTTTTTTACGTTTTTTTGGCGGTATGCCCACTAATTTGTACCTTTGCTCCGCAAAAACAATCAAAGCTTACATTATTCACGAAAAATACTGAACATTATGACTCAAGGAAATGTACGTCCGGCCGACATGGAGCGCATCACCACTCCGGCTTTGGCCCAGAAATTCATTGACGAACAAGTGAAGGAGCTTCGCGCTCAGATTGGCGACAAGAAGGTATTGCTGGCCCTCTCCGGCGGTGTCGACTCGTCGGTCGTCGCCGCTCTACTCATCAAGGCAGTCGGCAAGCAGCTGGTGTCCGTGCATGTCAACCATGGCCTGCTGCGAAAGGGCGAGCCCGAGCAGGTGGTACGCGTGTTCCGCGACGAGCTGGACGCCAATCTCGTTTATGTCGATGCCACAGATCGTTTCCTCGACAAACTGGCCGGCGTGTCCGACCCCGAGCAGAAGCGCAAGATCATCGGTGCCGAGTTCATCCGCGTCTTCGAGGAAGAAGCCCACAAGCAGGAGGGCATCAGCTTCCTGGCTCAGGGTACCATCTACCCCGACATCGTCGAGTCTGGCCCCGTCAAGTCCCACCATAACGTAGGCGGTCTGCCCGATGACCTCCAGTTCGAGCTCGTGGAGCCTATCAAGCTGCTCTTCAAAGACGAAGTGCGTGTTGTCGGCAAAGAGCTTGGCCTTCCCGACAACATGGTTTTCCGCCAGCCGTTCCCCGGTCCCGGTCTGGGCGTGCGCTGCACGGGTGCCATCACTCGCGACCGTCTGGAGGCGCTGCGCGAGAGCGACGCCATCCTGCGCGAGGAGTTTGCCAAGAACGGCCTCGAGGGCAAGGTCTGGCAGTACTTCACCATAGTCCCCGACTACAAGTCCACGGGCGTCAAAAACGACAAGCGCAGCTGGGATTGGCCCGTCATCATCCGTGCGGTGAACACGCGCGATGCCATGACCGCTACCATCGAGGAAATCCCCTACCCCCTCCTCCATCACATCACTCAGCGCATCATCACCGAGGTTCCCGGCGTCAACCGCGTGCTCTACGACCTCACGCCGAAACCCACAGGTACTATCGAGTGGGAATAAGCTTCTGAAGAACTTTTTTTTGACGAGGAAAGGAAATGCAGGGCTCGAGTCCTTCGCATTTACTTTCCTCGTCAAGAGCTTTAGCCCTCTAAGGCGAAAACCATAAACGAAACCCTTACGTATCATGATGAAAATCCGACACACCCTATTAACTCTGGCGTTCCTCACTGCCGCGTCAGCGATGGCGCAGACCCTTAAGGAATGGGACGATGTGAGTGTTACCAACCTCTACCGTCTACGAGCACACACCCTTGACATCCCTGTAGCCTCGGCCACTGAAGCTGCGGCAGCCTATACTCCCACCAACGCCTTGGAGGCATCGCCCTACTTTCTCAGCCTCAACGGCACTTGGAAATTCCGATGGGTGGGCACGCCTGAACAAGCCCCTAAGACCTTCTTCGAAGACTCCTTCAACGCTTCCGGATGGGATAACATCGACGTTCCATCCGCATGGCAGGTCTATGGTTTGCGTAATAACAAGCAGTGGGACAAGCCGTTGTATTGCAACACAAGCTACCCCTTCAGCTACGACAAATCGACATGGAGCGTGATGGCCGACCGACCGGGTTGGTTCACCTATCGCGACACGAAGAAGAATCCCGTAGGCTCCTATCGCCGCGAATTCACCCTGCCTGCCGATTGGGACGGACGCGACATCTTCCTGCGCTTCAACGGCTGCGGCCATGGTTATTACGTCTGGGTCAACGGTCAGTTCGTTGGTTACGCCGAGGATAGCTACCTCCCCAGCGAATGGGACATCACTTCGAAGGTGCGCAAGGGAGTGAACAACATCTCCGTTCGCGTTTATCGCTTCACCAGCGGCTCCTTCCTCGAATGTCAGGACTATTGGCGCCTCACGGGCATCACCCGCGATGTCTATCTCTGGAGTGCACCCAAGACTCGCATCTCCGACTTCTTCTTCCGCACCACCAAATTGGAGGCCGGCAACACCGCCGCTGAGGCAGCCCTCACTGCAACCATAAGCGGCGTTCAGCCTAAGAACGCCACCATCGAAGCGCAACTCCTCGATGGCAGCCGGGTGCTGGCTTCACAGTCAATGGACGTCACCACGACCGGTGACTTCCAACTGCAGTTGAAGGGCATCACCGGCATCACCGCCTGGAGTGCGGAGCGGCCTCAACTCTATGACCTCGTTCTCACGCTCCGACAAGACGGCGCGCCCACCGACATTCGATCGTTGAAGGTGGGCTTCCGCATCGTCAGCGTCCGCAAGGACGGCGCTCTGCTCGTCAACGGCAACCCCATCATCTTCCACGGAGTCGACCGACATAGCTTCTCGGAGAACGGCGGCCGCACCCTTACTAAAGCCGAGATCGAGACCGACCTCTTGCAGATGAAACGGCTGAATGTCAATGCCATCCGTACCTCCCACTATCCCAACAACCCCTATCTCTATGACCTCGCCGACCGTCTGGGTTTGTATGTCTTGGCCGAGGCCGATGTGGAGTGTCACGGCAACATGGGGCTATCCAGCGAGCAGGCCTTCCGCATGCCGATGGTCGAGCGAAATGTACGTCACGTACTGACACTGCGCAATCACGCGTCCATCATCATCTGGAGCGCGGGCAACGAGAGCGGCGGCGGCAATAACTTCCTAGCCGTCATGGACTCCATCGCGAAGCTTGACCCGACGCGCCTCACGCACTACGAGGGCAATAGCACCTGGAGCAGCGTCACCTCGACCATGTACGGCAACCTCGGCTCCATGGAGAGCATCGGCAAAGACCGCCTCCGCGACTACCAGAATGGCAAGACTGGCATCCGTCCTCACGTGCAATGCGAAAACACCCATGCCATGGGCAACTCCATGGGCAACCAACGTGAGTTCTACGACCTCTACGAGCGCTATCCTGCCCTCTGCGGCGAGTTCGTTTGGGACTGGAAAGACCAAGGTCTGAAGGTCAGCAGCAAAGGGCTGCCCCTCACCTTCGAGGCGTTAGGGTTGAAAGGCAAGGCGGACGTCAAGAGCATCCTCGACATCAGCAAGGGCGAGTATTGGGCCTACGGAGGCGACTTCGGCGACAACCCCAACGACGGCAATTTCTGCTGCAATGGGGTTGTCCTGGCCGACAACACACCCACGGCCAAGAGCTATAACATGAAGAAGATCTACCAGCCCATCGACTTCGCGCTCAAGGACAGCAGCTCGGCCACCTTCACCTTCAAGAGCAAACTCCAGCAGCGCGTACTTGATGATGTGGTCGTCTACTACAGCCTCCTCGAGGACGGCATCGAATATGCCCACGGCACCATCAACGACCTCAACCTCGCCCCAGGCGAGTCGACCGATATGATGCTGCCCGAGGCCAAGCGCGCCATCGTTGCACCCAACAACCGTGCGGCTGAGTACTTCGTACGCTTCAGGGCCTGTCAGAAAACCGCTACAGAGTGGGCGCCTGCCGGCTTCGAAGTGGCCTCCGAGGAAATCCAAATCCGACAATCCACCGACCGCAAGCCCTATACCGCCACCACCAAGAAGGATGCTTCTTCGGACCTCGTCGTCGAGCAGACCAGCACTTCCGCCACCATCACCGGCGCCGACTTCTCCGTCCGTTTCAGCGGAGGACAGCTGACGGCCTATAGCCTAAAAGGTCGCAACCTATTGGCGGCTCCCCTCACCCTCAATGTCTTCCGCCTACCCACCGACAACGAGCGAGGCCGCACTGGCACCTACGACCAAATGGGACTGCGCAAGCTCACAAAGACCGCAGGGTCGCTGACCGTCACCCAAACCGATGACCATCAGAGCGTCATCGTCGACGTCACCAACACCTACTCCACCAGCGGCGGCAATCGTTTCCTTCTGCATCAGACCTTCCGCATCCTTGCCGACGGCGCCGTCATCCTGAATGCCAGCATCGACCCGCCCAAGGGCGTCGAACTACCCCGATTGGGTCTGCGCGCCGAATTGACAAAGGACTTCGAGCAGATGACCTGGCTCGGCCGCGGACCGCAGGACAGCTACCGCGACCGCAAGGAGGCCGCCCTCGTAGGCGTCCACCACAGCCGAGTCAGCGACGAGTGGACCAACTACGTACTGCCTCAGGAACAAGGCAATAAGGAAGAGGTTCGCTGGTTGGCCCTCACCGACTCTGAGGGCACCGGTCTTCAAGTCGTAGCCCCCGAGCAGATGGCAGCCAGCTGCGGACATTGGCGCCCCGAGGACAACTACACCGATGGTGGCAACCGAAAGAAACACCCCTATGAGATGTCGTTCATCAGCAATACCGTCCTCAACCTCGATGCCTACAACCGCGCTCTTGGCAACGCCAGCTGCGGCCCAGATGTCATCGACAAATACCGTATCCGCGCTGCCAAGACCCACCTTTCCTTTATCTTCATGCCCATCTTTGAGCCTCTGACCGACAAGCAGCTGGCCGAGCGTGCGCAGGTGGCATCGCCCGTCTGCTCGCCCGTCAACATCGTCAGCGACAAGGGCAAGGTCACCCTCTCCTGTGCGACCCCGAAGGCCGTCATCCGCTACACCATCGACGGCGGCGAAGAGCGCGTCTACGACCATCCCTTCGACCTCTCCCGAGGGGGCGTTGTCCGTGCGTGGGCCACGGCTGAAGGTCTCGCCGACAGCCCCGTCGAGGAAGAGCAAGTACCCTTGTACGTCTCCAAGGCCAAATGGACCGTGAAAAGCGTCAGCAGCGAGCAGGGAGGCAATGAAGTCGCCAAGAACGTCATCGACGAGAACCCCTCCACCATCTGGCATACTCAGTACAACCCCCAGAAACCTACCTGCCCCCATGAGCTCGTCATCGACATGAACGCCTACTACCGCGTATCGCATTTCGTCTATCAAGGGCGCGAGGACATGGGCAATGGACGCATCGCCAAGTATGAGTTCTATGTCAGTCAGAGTCCCACCGTCTGGGGACCGCCCGCCTCCTCCGGCACCCTCCAGAACTCCTCGGAGGTGCAGGAGATAGCGCTCCCGTCACGCCCCGAAGGCCGTTATATCAAGCTCATCGTCGTCTCCACTCACGACAACCAAGGCTATGCCTCCGCCGCCGAGATAGGCATCATTCCCGAGGCCGAGGTCGACAAGGGCGAAGCGCCGGCTGCCGCCTTCACCACCACAGCAACAACTTACTACTACCTACGCCATAAGGCATCAGGACTCTTCCTCCATTTCGTCGACGGCAGCGGCGAGGGAGCCTTCGCCCTCGGCAAGGTCACGCAGCAGAACATCAACGACAACTCCTACTGCTTCCATTTCGGCAAGATATCCAAATACACCTCTTACTTCACGCTCAACACTCGTCAGCCGCTGCGCTATATGACTGTCCACGGATGGCATGTCAACGCCACCGACAAGCAGGATGCCACGGCCCACGCGCAGTGGTTCCTCGTCGAGCAGACCGACGACACCACCATCCGCCTGCGTGGAGCGGAGAAGGAAGGCCGTTATTTCAATTTCGACCGCCACACCGCAGGCTCCTTCGTCTATTCCGACAAGACCACCCCCGCCGACTTCGAGGTCATCCGTCAGAGTCAGATGCAAATCCTCGTCGGCATTCAGGATGTGAACGTTAACGGGAACGATAACGAAAACGGGAACAATAACCTGTACGATCTCTCAGGTCGCCCCATCACCCAGCCTCACCCCCATCAGATCGTCATCGCAGGCGGAAAGAAACGAGTCTACTGAGCCTGCCTATTTCACCCCGAGTGCCTCTGTACAGCGCCCGGGGCGACTCTTTTTATCACACCCTTCGCGACTACCTTACACGTATATACGCATAGCCCTTCACGTATACGTGTAAGCCGTTGCGTCCGTATGCAGCTCCACCCCAGACGCTAAAAAGATTGACGATAAGATTCTTAAAGTATCAAAGTCTTTTCAATAGAAACACTCAGTTTCGCCTTCAAGCCACCCTTCGAGCCGAACGGACGAAGATTGACGATAAGATTGACGATGATTGACGTCTAAAACATCAGCTGCTTGAATTAGGACGTACAATCTTCGTCCGCTCGGCCCGAAGGGACGCTTGACACTTCTAGAATCTTTTCGTCAATCTTTTCGTCATTTTTTTCGTCCATTCGGCATCCCGTCCGATGCTTCCGACTGCGTTTTTTAAGTAGCGTCATGAAGAGGCCGAAAAAAGGCACGGAACAAGAAAAAAAAGAAAAGAAGCAAAAGAATAAAAAAAGAATTGCACCGCCGCCGGCGGTTAACGCGCGCAAGGAATTGCCGAGGGGAAGCGTCCCCTCGGCGCTCCCCTCTGAGGACGATGAGGACGAAGACATGGACGATGAGAAGAGATGCGAAAATTGTCCGCAAGCGTTCGTTTGCAAGTTAGTCCGGGAGAAGGACGGCATCGTCATCAAGGCGAATAATGAAAATGTCTATTGGTTCAGCCCTTATGGAATCAGCAGAGGATAGAACAGGCCTTATTTCGTCAAGTTCACACCTATTCAAGCATAATCCGACAAAAATAAACAAAAAAACACCATTTTATTTTGTTACATACTCACTTATTTATAACTTTGCAGACGGAAAGGGAGAATAATGTATCTTGCCCCTATCCAGATTTATTAGGAATCCTCTGAAAATGAGGCGTCTAAGCATTAAAGAATATACAAACATAACCTCGTCATCAAGATGAAAAAAGAACTTATTCAACTATCAGCAGCCATCATCTGTTTGCTCATGACAACGGTGGCCATCTCCGCCCAAACGACAGTGGACGAGAGCCAGGTGACCATCTTGCGCTCCATTTCGTCGACGGGTGTTCAGGCCTTCAACACGGGCTACACACACAAGGCCAACACCCGCGTGGTGATGGATTGCGAAGTGACGCAAAACAGTCAGCACCACTGGGAGTCACTGTTGGGGGCTCGACTGGGAGACCAAGATCACAATGCTTTCTACTTCTTCTCGCGCACCGACGGCAGCGACATTCCCTGCTTCTGCCGAACAGGCAATCAGTCGCATGGCACAGGCTTCGTCTATGGCGAGCGCATCATCCTGACGTGTGAGGGGCAGACCGCCACTTGGAAGCGTTATTCCAACCCAAACACGGTGGCCGGCAGCGTGACCACCTCGGGAACGGCCGACGAGGGCAAGACGCCCATGTTCCTTTTCAACATGAACACGTCAAGCACTGAAGGTGGCATACAAACTGACGGATCCCCATCGGTGATGAAGCTCTACAGTTGCCAAATCTACGAAGGGAGCACGCTGAAATGCGATTTTGTACCAGCCTTATATGATGTTACGGCGGGACTTTACGATCGCGTGAACCATACGTTCAGCGGATCCATCACGCCTATACCCTTCGAGACCGATGACATTGAAAAGACGCAGTTCAACTATAAGCGGGCCCTCGCCGCCATCGAGAATGGGCATAGCTATCGCGTGTACACCATCTACAATAACGCGAAGTACTACGTCACCGCCAACGGCTATTTATCGAAGAACAAGGGTGATGCGCCATTGTTCCAATTCAACATGATCAGACCCGAGAGTGCCAGTGAATACGAATACGGTTTCATGCTCAAGAACGGTAGCTACTATTTCACCAATCCCGCAGAACTCGACGAGAGTGCCCTGACAATCGGCCATCTGAACACAACGAATGAAAACGCCCGCGACACGTGGGAAGCACAGGTGTTCTTCCTCAATGCAGAGGGCAAGTATGCCATCCGCTCCACCAATGCCAAATTCATCGACGACCCTAGTAGATGGGCCTGGATAGGCAGTGCCTTCTGGACGGTCAACCAGGGAACGAGCGGCCCTCTTGCCGAGTACAGCTGGGATATGAACTACGTCTGGCAACTGGAGTCCGATACCGACGAACTGCTCATCAACGGCCAGTGCGACGGTAGTTTCGTAGGCTGGACGAAGACCGACGGCGGTAACGGCTGGGGTGTCGGAATGTTCAACGATTTTTACTACTGGGCATCCTCTCACCAAGTCTGTACACTTTCGCAAACCATTACTCTAGCTGATTGCGCAATCGGTGCCCAGAGCATCGACAATGGTGAAGTTACATGCTCAGCATCTGCCGACATACTCACTCAATTTGAAAGTAATGGAAGGGGCTCAAGGGTTTGTGAAGTGACAGTGCAGATGCTCGATGCCAACGGTGCCGTACTGGCTACCGAAACGGTGCTCAACGACACTGGCATCTTCACAGAATGGACCACTTTCAGCACTGAATTCACGCTGGTGACCGGAACGCGTAAGCTGAAGTATGAGGTGAAAGGACAGGATGCAGTAAACTGGGCCGGCCAATTTGGCCCATGCTTCAAAAATCTCTCGCTCAAGACTATCGGTGCCACCGTTGATGACATCACGGCCAACTATTTGCGGGCACTCAACACCATCGAGAATGGCGAGTGCTACAGGGTGTTCACCATGTACAACGGCCAAAAGTACTATGTCACCGCCGACGGCCACTTGTCGACTAACGTAGATGACGCTCCATCATTCGGATTCATCAAGGCCGCTGGCGAAGCGTACGAGTATGGCTTCAAGCTGAATAATGGCGACACCTATTTCACTAATCCCAAAGAACGCACCGAGGAATCTCTGACTATGGGTTCTCTGAACACAACGAATGTAGACGCCCGCAACACATGGGAAGCACAGGTGTTTTTCCTCAACCCTGAGGGCAAATATGCCATCCGCTCAACAAATGTCATGTCCAGCGATGATCAAACAAGTTGGGCCTGGGTAGCCAAGGCCTTCTGGACGGTCAACGAGGGAACGGGAGGCCCCCTCGCCGAGTACAGTTGGGACATGAACTACGTCTGGCAGCTGGAGAAAGGAGAGAACAACGCCTTGTTACCCGTCTGGGTAGGCTCCCAGCAGGTGAGCCTCTTTAACAAGGACGATGTCCTGGGCAACGGTACTGTCAGATACATTCCCGACGAGGGCAAAGGCACGCTGACCTTCACCACGTCGACGCCCACCATCAACGGCGTTCACTCCGACTCGAAAATCTATGCCGAGGGCATCGACTTGACCATCTGCGCTCCTTCCGAACTGACCATTTCCAGTGAAGGAGCGAATTACGGCATTTATGTAGCTAACGAGGGTGCGCTGACCATCAACGCCAACTTCAAGATGACCACAGGCGTTAATGCGTTGTGGTTGGAGAATGGCAACCTCACCATCAACGGCAGCCTGCATGGTAGAACCACGGATAAAGCAATCTTTGTAGGAAAAGGCGATGTAAGAATCACTGGCGATGTTGACGTCAAAACGAACAATCAATCATCCAGTTGGAGCATAGGAACCTTGGACGGCTACGTGCATCTCGGACCGGGTACGTGGGAAATAGAATCGGTCACAGGGACTATTCACGCAGATAAAAAAGTAGAAAATGCCAATCCTGCGGGTGGAATCATGATGCCTTTCACCCACGAAATCTACAACGCGGAGAATCCCCTGCTTGAAGCCAAGGTCAGTGACGACAAGAGGGGCATCACGGCATGGGACGGCAACGGCGGATGGAAATCTGCCAAGCACGTGATCATCCGAAAGAAGGAGGATGGGATTAACCCCTCCAATACCATCGACCTGTCAACGCTCACTGCCGACTGCGTGATACCCGACAACACGAGGGTAACCGGCACACTGAACGGCTTCTACAAGGTGAGCATCGCCGACGGAGCTACCGTGTCATTACGCGATGTGAACATCAACTTAGACCCCAGCGGCTACGACGAAGTATGGGATACCACCTACCGCTGGGCAGGCATCACCTGCGAGGGCGATGCTACCATCTTCCTCGAAAACACAAACACCGTGAAGGGATTCTGTAATGAATATCCCGGCATCTACGTGCCCGAAGGCAAGACACTCATCATTCATGGCAGCGGCACGCTTAATGCCATCAGCGGCGGCAATCCAAACGATGACGGTTATTGTCTCTTAGCTCCTGGAATCGGTGGCGGCTATAATATGTTTGGCGGCAATATCATCATTAATGAAGGCACCATCACGGCAACGGGTGGAGAGGATAGTGCCGGCATCGGTAGCGGTGCGGGCTATCATAAAGCGTCTTCCTTTGGCAACATCACCATCAATGGCGGTATTGTCACGGCAACAGCTGGCGAATCTGGTGCCGGCATCGGTAGTGGTTTTGGCGATTATGTAATGTCGACCTGCGGCAACATCACCATCACCGGCGGTACGGTCACGGCAATAGGTGGAGATCGTGGTGCCGGCATCGGAAGCGGCTTTGCCTTAGATGCATCGTCTGGCTGCGGCGACATCACCATCAGCGGCGGTACGGTCACGGCAACAGCCGGAGATTATGCAGCAGCCATCGGCAGCGGCGTTACTGATTATGATAAATCTTCTTATTGCGGTGACATCACCATCACCAATGACATCGAGAAGGTGGTGGCTATTGCAAAATTTGGGTCTGTTGGCGCGGGCTTCCAAGGCACCTGCGGCGGCATCACTATTGGCAACAACTTGGGTTCAGAGGAGAAAAAGCTTGATGACGGGTTTTACAGCAGCACGTTTCAGGCTAAAGAGAAGATTAAATATCCCCTCTGGATAGGCGATACGCAGGTGACATACCTGAATAAGGACAACATCCTTGGCGATGGTTCGGTCAGCTTCAGACCTTTCTATGAAACCAACACCCTGACCTTCACGAAAACGCCCGGCAACATCAGTGGCTTGACAAATAATGCAGTCATAGCTGTCGACGGCATCGACCTAACCATAGTAGCCCCCTCCAATGGCCTCACCCTCAACTCGTCGTCCTATGGTATATGGATAAATGGCGATAATAAAGAATTGACCCTCAACGGCGACATACGCATTAATTCTACGGCAACTGGCATCAGCACTTTTAACAACGGAGTCGATATCACCATCAATGGCAAATTCACCTTTAACTCACCAGAATTCAATGGCATCTGGACACCAGATGGCACGCTCACCATCAATGGCGCATTGGAAATTGAAAAGGCATATATAGGTGTCTACGCCAATCAAGTCAATATCAATGGCAATTTTAATGCAAAAACAACAAGCAACAGTATTTTTGCCAATGGCGACGTGACCATCAATGCCGACATAACAGCAGAAGGGTCTACGGCCATTAGGTCCGAAGGCAACATCAAATTGGTCTCTGGCAACGTGAACCTCTCCGGAACGGAAGCTGCCATGGATGCCGATGGTACAATCTCCATTCCTGCAAGCTATAGAATAAGCACCCCCGCACAGGGTAAGGTGATGCAGAAAAACAACCGCACATACGTCGTTGACCCCGCCGGAAATATTGCCAAGAATGTAGTCATACAGAAGATTGACTGCGATATCAACGGCGATGATCTCATCACTATCGCCGACGTAACGGCTTTGGTCAACATCATCCTGGGCAAGAGCACGGAAGGCCAATACAGGCCTCAAGCTGCCGATGTGAATGGCGACGGCCTCGTCACCATTGCCGACGTCACCGCCCTCGTGAACATCATCCTCGGGAAGTAGTAACGGGAACTGGCTGCGCGATGCAGAAATAAACTTAACGGAAGCTCGCCCTGAGTGTCTTAGAACAGCGCTCGGGGCGAGTCTTTTCATCACGAGCTTCGCCACTGCTTTCACGTACTATACGCTCAGCCTTACACGTATATACGCTCAGCCTCTCACGTATATACGTACAGCCCTTCACGTATTACGTGTAAGCCGATGCCTCCGTATGTGCCACCCCACCCCATCGTAGCCGCCTAAAAAGATTGACGTTCAGATTCTTGAAGTGTCAAGCGCCCCTTCGGGCCGAGCGGATGAAGATTGACGTCTAATATTCAACAACTGCTAGGATTAGGACGTACAATCTTTTCGTCCCGCAAGTTCAAGCCTATTCAAACATAATCCGACAAAAACAAGCAAAAAAACACCATTTTATTTTGTTACATACTCACTTATTTATAACTTTGCAGACGGAAAGGGAGAATAATGTATCTTGCCCCTATCCAGATACATTATGAATCCTCTGAAAATGAAACGTCTAAGCATTTACGAATCTACAAACATAACGCCGTCATCAAGATGAAAAAAGAACTTATTCAACTATCGGCAGCCATCATCTGTTTGCTCATGACAACGATGGCCATCTCTGCCCAGACGACAGTGGACGAGAACCAGGTGACCATCTTGACCTCCATTTCGTCGACGGGTGTTCAGGCCTTCAACACGGGCTACACTCACAAGGCCAACACCCGCGTGGTAATGGATTGCGAAGTGACGCAAAACAGTCTGCACATCTGGGAGTCTTTGTTGGGGGCTCGCCTGAGTAGTTATCAGTCGAATGCATTCTGTTTCTTCTCGCGCACCGACGGCAACGACATTCCCTGCTTCAATCGTTCGGGCCATGAGCCTCGCGGTACCGGCTTTGTCTATGGCGAACGAATCATCCTGACGTGTGAGGGGCAGACCGCCAAATGGTACAGGTATTCTAGTCCGAACACCCTTGCCGGCAGCGTAACCACTACGGGAACAGCCGACGACGGCAAGACACCTATGCTGCTTTTCAACCTGAACACGGCAAGCACTGAAGGTGGCATACAGACTGACGGATCCCCATCGGTGATGAAACTCTACAGTTGCCAGATCTACGAAGGGAACACGCTGAAATGTGATTTCGTACCAGCCAAACTTGGTGCTACGGCGGGACTTTACGATCGCGTGAACCACACGTTTAGCGGATCGATCTCGCCTATACCCTTCGAGGCCGAAGGCCTTGAAAAGACTCAGCTCAACTATGAGCGGGCCATCGCCACCATCGAGGATGGGGGGAGCTATCGCATATACACAATATACAATAACAAGAAGTACTACGTCACCGCCGACGGCTATTTATCGAAGAACAAGGGGGATGCGCCATTCTTCCTATTCAACAGGGTTACACCCGAGAGTACCGGAGAATACGAATACGGCTTCATGCTCAAGAACGGTAGCTACTATTTCAGCAAACCCGTAGAACTCGACGAGAGTGCCCTGACAAATGGCCATCTGAACGCAACGAATGAAGACGCCCGCGACACGTGGGAAGCGCAGGTGTTCTTCCTCAATGCAGAGGGCAAGTATGCCATTCGCTCCACCAATGCCCCATACAGCGACGACCATAGCAGATGGGCCTGGATAGGCAGTGCCTTCTGGACGGTCAACCAGGGGACGGATGGTCCTCTTGCCGAGTACAGCTGGGACATGAACTACGTCTGGCAGCTGGAGCCCGATACCGACGAGCTGCTCATCAACGGCCAGTGCGACGGTAGCTTCGAAGGTTGGACAAAGACTGACGGCGGCAACGGTTGGGGTCTCGGAATGCTCAACGATTTTTACTTCTGGGCATCCTCTCACCAAGTCTGTACACTTTCTCAAACCATTACTCTGGCTGATTGCGCCATCAGTGCCGAGAGCATCGACAATGGCGAAGTGGACTGCGAGGCTTCTGCCGACGTGCGCACTCAATTTGAACGTGATGGAAGAGGTTCTAGGGTTTGTGAAGTGACGGTGCAGATGCTCGATGCCAACGGTGCCGTACTGGCTACGGAAACGGTGCTCAACGACACTGGTATCTTCTCAGAATGGACCACTTTCAGCAATGAATTCACGCTTGTGTCCGGAACGCGTCAGCTGAAGTATGAGGTAAAAGGACAGGATGCAGTAAACTGGGGCGGTCAATTTGGTCCTTGCTTCAAGAATCTGTCGTTAACTGCTTTCCCAACCAACGTCACCAGGTATCCTGTCTGGGTAGGCTCGAAACGTGTGACCGCCGACAACATGAACGATATTCTGGGCGACGGTACTAGCAGCTACACTCCCGGCGAGGGCATAGGCACGCTGACCTTTACCACATCGACGCCCTCTATCATCAGTGTTCACTCCGACTCGAAAATCTATGCCGAGGGCATCGACTTGACCATCTGCGCCCCAGCCGAACTGACCATTCCCGGTGAAGGAGCAAATTACGGCATTTATGTAGCTAACGAGGGTGCGCTGACCATCAACGCCAGCTTCAAGATGACCACAGGCGTTAATGCGTTGTGGTTGGAGAATGGCGACCTCACCATCAATGGCAGTCTGTACAGTAGAACCACTGATAAAGCAATCTATGTAGGAAAAGGCGATGTAAGAATCGCCGGCGATGTTGACGTCAAAACGACCAATCAAACATCTGGTTGTAGCATAGGCCTCTTCGACGGATACGTGCATCTCGGACCGGGTACGTGGGAAATAGAATCGATGACAGGGACTATTCACGCAGACAAAAAAGTAGAAAATGCCAATCCTGCGGGAGGAATCGTGATGCCTTTCACCCACGAAATCTACAACGCGGAGAATCCCCTGTTTGAAGCCAAGATCAGTGACGATAAGAGGGGCATCACGGCATGGTACGGCAGCGATGGTTGGAAATCTGCCAAGCACGTGATCATCCGAAAGAAGGAGGATGGGATTAACCCCTCCAATACCATCGTCCTGGATGATCTCACTGCCGACTGCGTGATACCCGACAACACGAGGGTAACCGGCACACTGCGCGGCTTCTACAAGGTGAGCATCGCCGACGGAGCTACCGTGTCATTACGCGATGTGAACATCAACATAGACCCCAGTGGTCACGATGAGACATGGAAGACCAAATACCCGTGGGCAGGTATCAACTGCGAGGGCGATGCCAACATCTTCCTCGAAAGCACGAATACGGTGAAGGGATTCTGTAATAGATATCCTGGCATCTACGTGCCCGAAGGCAAAACACTCATCATTCATGGTAGCGGTACGCTCAATGCCATCAGCGGCGGCATTCCCGGCAACACCGAAGGTCTTGGTCTTTATGCTCCTGGTATCGGTGGCGGATATTTAATTTCATGTGGAAACATCATCATTAATGATGGCACCATCACGGCAACGGGTGGTGAGTTCGCAGCCGGCATCGGTAGCGGTTGTTCCGATGAAGCCCCGTCTGTCTGCGGCTTCATCACCATCAATGGTGGAACGGTCACGGCAACGGGTGGTCTGCACGCAGCCGGCATCGGTAGCGGTCCAAGCTACGGAGAAACGTCCGCCTGTGGCAACATATCCATCAACGGCGGCACCGTCACGGCAACGGGTGGTGAGCAAGCCGCGGGCATCGGCAGCGGTACCGCCGTTAACTCCTTGTCTGCTTGTGGCGACATTACCATCAACGGTGGCAAGGTTACGGCAACGGGTATGAACTATGGCGCTGCCATCGGTAGTGGTCGTTCTGCCTATAATAATGAGTCTGTCTGTGGCAACATCACCATCAATGGCGGTGAGGTTACGGCATTTAGTGGGCAGTATGCAGCAGCTATCGGCAGTGGGGTGTATAGCTTCTGTGGCGACATCGCCATCAACGATGGCATCGAAAAGGTAGAGGTTATATCAGACAAATACTTTATAGGCCCTGGCTATTATGCCTGCAGCGGCAACGATACCTATGGCCCCAACTTGGGTTTTGATAAAAAAATGTATGATGATACACACTACTGCATCATACTTCAGCCCGCAGATAGAATCAAGTTCCCCGTATGGATAGGTGATACGCAGGTGACATACCGGAATAGATTCGACATTCTTGGCGATGGAAGTGCCAGTTATACCCCGAATTATTCTCACGGCGAACTGGAATTCACTAAAACGCCCGACAACATCAGTGGCTTGACAAATAATGCAGTCATAGCTGTCGACGGCATCAACCTTGCCATAACAGCCCCCTATAATGGCCTCACCCTCAACTCGTCGTCCTATGGTATATGGATAGATGGCGATAATAAAGAATTGATCATCAACGGCGACATAAGCATTAATTCTGAGGCATCTGGCATCAACACATTTAGCAGCGGAGTCGATATCACCATCAATGACAAACTCACCTTAAACTCACAAATGAATGGCATCTGGACACCAAGTGGCGTTCTCACCATCAATGGCGAGTTGCAAATTGATGAGGCTTATATAGGTGTCTATGCCAGACAGGTCGATATCAATGGCAATTTTAATGCAAAAACAACAAGCAACAGTATTTCTGCCTATGGCAACGTGACCATCAATGGCGACATAATAGCAGAAGGGTCTACGGTCATTAAGTCCCAAGGCAACATCAAATTGGACTCTGGCAACGTGAACCTCACCGGAACGGAAGCTGCCATGGATGCCAAGGGTACAATCTCCATTCCTGCAACCTATAGAATAAGCACCCCCGCGCAGGGTAAGGTGATACAGAAAAACGACCGCACCTACGTCGTTGACCCCGCCGGAAATATTGCCAAGAATGTAGTCATACAGAAGATTGACTGCGATATCAACGGCGACAATCTCATCACTATCGCCGATGTTACGGCTTTGGTCAACATCATCCTGGGCAAGAGCACGGAAGGCCAATTCAGGCCTCAAGCTGCCGATGTGAATGGCGACGGCCTCGTCACCATCGCCGACGTCACTGCCCTCGTGAACATCATCCTCGGGAAGTAGGTAACGGGAACGTTCTTCGAAGTGTCGAAGCGACCAAAGGTCGAGCGAACATTAACGGGAACTGGCTGCGCGATGCAGGAGTAACGTTAACGGGAACTACAACGAAAACTGGCTCGCCCCAAGTGCCTCAGAACTGTGCTCGGGGCGACTCTTTTTATCACGCCCTTCGCTACCGCTTTCACGTACTATACGCATAGCCTTACACATATATACGCTCAGCCTCACACGTATATACGCTCAGCCCCTCACGTATATACGCTCAGCCCCTCGCGTACTATACGCTCAACCCCTCGCGTACTATACGCTCAACCCCTCGCCTACTATACGCATCGCCCTTCACGTATATACATGTAAGCCGCTGCCTCCATATGTGCCGCCCCACCCTCCCTAACGTCAATCTTTCCGTCCGCTCGGCCCTCATCGAAGAGGGCGGCATCAAGAAATTTGCCTCGAGGCTCAAAAAAAGTGACCGCAAGTAGCGTTATATCAAAAATAACATGTAACTTTGTAATCGAAAAAGGCAGAATTGATGGAAACCTCCCTGTGAAATAACCTCATTACGCCCCTTTATCTCAACACATTAATCAATCCTTCAATTACTCATTTACTTCATAAACGCATGAAAACAAAACATCTACTCATCACTTTGCTTGCCCTCTTCGCAAGCATCTCGGCTTCGGCTGAAACCTGGACCGATGAGAATGGAACGGTATGGAATTTTACCGTAAGTGGTAGCCAAGCGTCGCTATACAAGGGTTATCAAGCTACCTGTATCAGCGGTACCATTCCAACTTCATTAACGATTCCCGCCACTGTCTATAACGGAACAACAGCGTACCCGGTCACTTCAATTGGAGAGTTTGCGTTCTATGGCTGCTCCAGCCTAACCGCCATCAACATCCCCGAAGGCGTCACTACGATTGGAGAAAATGCGTTTTATTATTGCACCAGTTTGGCTGCTATCACCATCCCAGAAAGCATCACTTCTATTGGTAATTATGCGTTCTACGGCTGCAATCTTCAAACGATAGTTGTTGATGAAAGCAATGAAATATATGATTCCCGCGATGACTGTAATGCAATAATTGAGACGGCCACTAACACACTTCGCTTAGGATGCAAAAACACGATTATTCCTAATAGTGTCACTTCGATTGGATTCGGAGCGTTTTATGGATGCCCAAGGCTAACTGCTATCACCATCCCAAATAGTATCACTTCTATTGGTGAAAGAGCGTTCCAATTCTGTACCAACTTAACCGCTATCACCATCCCTGAAAGCGTCACATCGATTGGAAACGCTGCGTTCTCTAACTGCTCCAAACTGACCACTATCAACATCCCTGAAAGCGTCACTTCGATTGGGGACTATGCGTTCTCTGGGACCTCTACCGTTATTCACTTTGATGGTACGACTCCCCCTGCCGTGACTTCATCATCCTTTAATTCAAATGTGATTACTGTTCCCTCAAGTGCTTTTGAAACTTATTGTTCGGCAGAGGGTTGGAGTACGTGGAAATCTTATGTTTTCCCTGACGACGTTGTAGATACTGAAGTTACCATAGAAGCCAAGTCTGACCGCCCTGCTCTCTTAGTGGCCATTGGTGAAGAGAATCTGGCGAATGTACTCAGCCTTAAAGTTCATGGTACGCTCAACGGCTATGATGTGATGGTGCTGCGCAATAAGATGGTTCGCTTGCGCAATCTTGACCTCGGCGACGCAACGCTTGTAGCCAATGACAATGGCTATCAATATTATACTGGACAATCCGTGCAGGAGGGGGTATTCGGTGCTTATTTCTTCGATGGCTGTGCCAAGTTGCAATCCATCATCTTCCCCAAGGACATCACATCCATTGGGTACAATGCTTTGAAGGGTACCAATCTTAGTAGCGTAACCATTCCGGAAGGAGTGACAACGATTGGTAGTTATGCATTCCACAGCGTGAGTTCCTTAAAAAATATCATCTTCCCCTCCACACTCAAGTCGATTGAGCGGTATGCTTTTGCTTACTGCTATGGCCTAACCGAACTTCGCCTGCCACCCAGCGTGAAAACGATTGATAGTTATGCTTTCTATTATTGTTCATCCCTTACTGAAGTGCGTATCCCCAGCTCCATTACCTCGATTGGCAATAGTGCTTTCGAAAACTGCAACAGCGTCAAGAAGGTATACACCTATACCTTAGAGCCGACCAGCATCAATCAGAAAACGTTCAGCACCTTCACGACGGCGACGCTCTACGTGCCGCATCAGAGCTATTGGACCTACTGGATGAACACGCAATGGAGCCAGTTCCTGACCATCAACGAGTTCAACGAGCCGTATGAGTACTTCTACCTGAACGGCGACTATACGCTGGACGACGACACGGGCACCATCGACGGCAATCCCGACGCCGACCTGAACGACGGCAGCGGCCTCATCGTAGACGGCTCCGACACACAGGGACTGGACGACGTCAACCAGAACCAGAACGGCGACGGCACCGGCTCGAGCATCATCGGCAACGACGACGGCGAGAACACGGGCAACCTCGACGTGAACTACCTCCACATCAAGATCACCGTCAGCGCCAACAAATGGTATTTCTTCTGCTTCCCGTTCAACGTGAATGTGGCCGACTGCACCTACCCCGGCGACTATGTCTGGAAGGAGTACAAGGGTCTGCTGCGCGCCACCACGGGCAAGGGTTGGAAGACATTCGACGGCAACCTCCTCGAGGCCTTCCACGGCTATGGCTTCCGCACCAACAAGGCGGGCACCCTCGTCATCACCGTCCAGAAGCCTAAGTTTGGCGGCGATCGTCCGGCAACGCTCTTAGAGTATATCGCCGAGAGCATTCAGGACGCCAGCTGGAACCTCATCGGCAATGCCTACTCGAGCTACTACAACTTCACCGAACAGGACTTCGACGCTCCGTTCACCGTATGGAACGGCAGCAGTTACGTAGCCTACCGCCCGGGCGACGACGACTACCACCTGCGCCCCTATGAGGCCTTCTTCACGCAGAAACCCTCGCATGCCGACAAGGTCCAGTTCAAGGCCGAGCGCCGCGAGACGCACAAGCAGAGTCAGGCCACAGCAGCCCAGCAGGCTCAGCGCCGCCGTGAGCGCGGCATCAACCCCGACCGCCTGCTGACGAACCTGTTCATCACCGACAACGACTCAGCTTACGTTGACCGCACACGCGTCGTCCTCAACGAGCGCGCCAGCCACGACTACGAAATCGAATGCGACGCCGCCAAGTTCCTCTCGACGGACGCCCCGGCTCAGCTCTACACCACAGGCGACAACGTACAATATGCCATCAACGAACGTCCAGCCGCCGGCGACATCCATTTGGCTTACGTAGCCATGAAGGCGGGTCAGCTGAGCATCGGCGCCGAGCGCATGGATCAGCCCATGGTGCTGGTGGACACCGAGATGGGTACTACCTTCGACCTCAGCCTCGGCACCTACGACTTCACGACGGAGGCTGGCACCTTCGAGCACCGCTTCCTGCTGCGTCCCGCTTCGGGCGTGGTAACGGCTCTCGCCGACCTGCGCCAACAGACGGGCGTGCTCATCGGCCAGCAAACGGGCGGCATCGCCATCGGAGGTGCTGAGGGCAAGACCGTGAACGTCTACACGACCGACGGCGCCCTCGTAGCCAGCCACAACGGCAACGGCTTCGTCGCCCTCAAGCACGGCATCTATGTCATCAACGTGGACGGCAAGACGGCCAAGATGCCTGTCCGCTAATCATCAACGAACAGCGCATACACGATGAATGCCATCACACAACAGATAGCACGGCTCCTCCCGACGCTCTCCCTCAGGGGAGGGCTCGGAGTGGGCCTCGCCTTCTTCGCCTTGAGCCTCTTCGCCCAAAGCCCCTACGACCCAGGCGACCCGCCTGAGCCCTGGACGAAATACAAGGTGACCGTCAGCGCCGCCAATCCGTCGGCATGCAACGTCAGCGGCACCGGACAATACACGACGGGCACAAGTGTGACCATCAGCAGCTCGGCACGAGCAGAGTACACCTTCAGCCACTGGACCAAGAACGGCGAGCGCATCGACCAACCCGCGCGCTTCACCTATACGGTGGAGAGCGAGAGCGTGACTTTCGTAGCCCACTACACCTACTCGCCCGGCGACCCCGAGGAGCCGTCGATGGTCCTGCAGAGCAGGCTCTACCTGACGAGTTCGTCGCCCGATGCCGTGAGTTTCAACCGCACGAGCGGCGCCAAGGCGAACTGCGGCGAGACGGTCTACTTACAAGCGTACGTCAGCCAAGGCTACAAGTTCCTCGGGTGGTATGAGGGCGAGACGCTGCTGAGCACCTCGCGAGCGTTCAACTACCTGATGCCCACCGAGAGCGTGACGCTGACGGCGCGCGTCCGATACGACCCCGACGACCCCGACGATCCTTCCTCGCCCGGAGGCGACATCCAGAACTTCATCACGGGCGACGTCAACAGCGACTACAAGGTCACCATCGCCGATGTGACGGCGCTCGTGAACATCATCCTCGGCAAGGACGACACTGAGCCTTATCAGTACAATCACGAAGCCTCCGACGTGAACAAGGACGGCAAAGTCACCATCGCCGATGTCACCTCCCTCGTGAACATCATCCTTGGGAAATAAACGGGAACGTGAACATTACTAGGAAAGGAGATGCGGAGGAAATGCGGAGGAAATTAACTCAGTAAATAATTATCATTTTCTGAATTAAATTTTCAGCGCATTTCCTCCGCATTTACTTTCAAAGTCAAGAATACTCCGCATTTACTTTCAAAGTCGAGAATATCATTTGAGTAGAAAAAGATGAGAGCAAGAGGAATCATGATGGCCGCAGTGCTGCTTAGCCTGGGCTCGATGGTGATGGGCAAGACGCGTAAAGCCGTGTTTGTGATCATCGACGGCATACCGGCAGAATGTGTGGAGCGGCTGCAGCCGCCCACGCTGATGGATATTGCCCATAAAGGACGCTACCACCGCGGCTACTGCGGCGGCGAAGTAGGATCTTACTCTGAGACTCCCACCATCTCGGCTATAGGCTATACGAATATCCTCACGGGCACATGGGTGAATAAGCATAACGTCCGAGGCAACGACAACATCAAAGCCAACTACCACTATCCTACCCTCTTCCGCATAGCCAAGGACCAGCAGCGACCCGTCACCACGGCTATCTTCTCGTCTTGGACTGACAACCGTACGATCCTGTTGGGCGAAGGACTGGAGGAGACGCGCCACCTGAAGGTGGACTACATCTTCGACGGCTACGAGCATGACACTCAACGCTTCCCGCACCGCGACGGCGATCTCCACATCCGCGACATCGACGGGCAAGTCTGTCAGGATGCGGCGCAGTGCATCAGCCTGCAGGCGCCCGACCTCAGTTGGATTTACCTCTGGTACACCGACGACGCCTACCACAACCATGGCTCCGGTGCTTTCACCGACGAGGCTGTGATGAACGTAGACCGCCAGCTGCGTCCGGTATGGGAGGCCATACAAAAGCGCGAGCGTGATCACAACGAGGAATGGCTGTTGATCGTCACCACCGACCACGGGCGCGACGCCTGGGGCAAAGGCCACGGAGGACAGAGCCCGACGGAGCGCACCATCTGGATGATCACCAACCAACGACACCTCAACCGACAGTTCTCGCGACCCACACTCTCGCACGTAGACATCAGTCCTACCATCTGCCGGTGGATGGACTTCAGCGTGCCGCAGGACGTAGAATTCGAGCGCGACGGCATCAGTTTCATCGGCGACACGGACATCTACGACCTCACGGCTACGGGCTACGACAACACCGCCACCCTTACGTGGCGCCATAGCGGAGCACGCTCAACCCTCGCAACAGTTTACATCGCCACAACCAACGACTTCGCCATCGGCAAGTCGGACGTCTGGACGCCTGTGACCACTCTTCCTGCTCGCGAGGGACGCCTCAACATCGACCTCAGCCGTTATCCGAAGTCCGACTTCTACAAATTCGTCGTCCGCACCCCTTCGACCACCCTCTCCCGATGGCTGCAGCGCAAGTAGAGTAGACTTACGCATGCTTGATTAAAAGGGAATAAGGATAGTTGATTTAACTTTCGCAAGTTCCGCTTGCTTGGGAGTTCTTCGCAGAGCGAAGCGTCCAGTAGGGCCGAGCGAAGAAGTTCTTCATAACAACCGAAACTTGAATTGATATAAAAACACAGCAGTTGGCAGGTCAATTTGCCAACTGCTGTGTGATAATCGAATAGCGGGTCTTGCGCCTATGACTTGCGGTAGACCTTTCGGTAAGTTCCGTCGGAGCGCTGCTCGATGAAAAGGCCTGAGGGTCTGTGGGAGCGACGGCCGTTGAGGTCAAAGAACCTACCATTTACCGACTTCCCATTTACGGATTTGCCATTAGCGCCGTCTTCGGTGATGTCGACGATGGCATCTTCCTCGTCATGAGCGATCATGAAGATAAAGGTATTCAGGCTGCGCCCAGGTGCGGTGACGTCCAGCTCTCTGACGGGTTCTTCGATGTCGATGGGACTCGCCTTGCAGAGGCTGGTGTTGGAGGTGGAGAGGATATGTGTGCCACTTTTCACCTTGAAGGGCAAAACGAGATGCAAGTCGTATTCGGAGGCTATCGTATCGATGGCCATAATGATGAGCGAGTCGCCTTTGATGTAGGCAGAGTTCTCGAAGTAGGAGTTCGTAGTAACAGGGATAGAGCACTTGGTGCCCAGACGGGTGGAGCCCGTGACGTGCTTGGAGAAATGCGACATCACATAGGCTCGAGGCAAAAGCGTATTTTTCGTGTTGCCGGGGTTGTACTTTGATTCTCCCGTCCCTACAAAAGCCCAATGGGCGCGCATATACCAATAGATATAGCCAGTGCAGCCTGCGAGCATGCACTCGTTGAGTTCTTCGGCAAAAATCAGCTGCTCATGCCAGTTGGGCAGGCGGTCGATGTTATCGGTGACGGAATGCTCGGTCATCCATACCTCTTTGCCGTATTTGGCAGCGAGGACTGCGGCGTCTTTCATATTGCCTTTCTCCAAAGGTGGATGACCATAGAGGTGACCCGCTATGATGTCAATCTGTTCGCGGGCTACGGGATCCCTCAGCAGGATGTCGGAGTAGTTCTGGGTAAAACCTAAAGGTTCAGCGCTGATGAGACGCACGCCTGGGAACTTCTCGCGGTCGAGCATGTGAGCATAGTTCTTGACGAGATTGAGCTGCTGCTGGGGCGAATAGAGACAACCAGAATAGCTGACCCACCAGTCCGGCTCATTCTGAATAGAGACGGCATCGACTTTGACGCCGTTCTTCTTCATGTAATCCAAGAAGGTGTTCAACCAAGGGAAGAACTTATCGTAGCAGTCCTCGCGCAACTGACCGCGCTGCTTGCCCTGCTCCTCGGACTCGCCACCCTGTGCAGAGCCATTCGTCTTGTACTCTCCCGGTGGCGACCAAGGCGTACCGAAGACGATGCCTCCGCGCTGCTTGACAATCTTGGCTGAAGGCAGCGAGCCCTTCCAGTCGTAGGGCGAGTCCCAGTTGCCCCATTCAGGGACAATGATGTCGCCAACAAAATTAGGAGAAATCTCCATGCGCATGATGTTCAAGCCAATCTTGGAGGTAGGGCCGTAGAGCAGTTTCACAGGCTGCGTATCATTGCCAAAAGGGCACATGGCACCGTCGCAGCAGGCCGCACCGAAGCCTGTAATGGTCTGGTAGCGCGTGTCGGTCACGGTCAATCGGAGTGACCTTGCAGCAACCGACAAGGTTAAGGCGAGCGTGAATAGTGATAGAAGAATTCGCTTCATGAAAAGTTGAAAAGTTGTGAGTTTAGAGTTTAGAGTTCAGAGTTTAGAGCAGTTATGAAGTGGAGTGTTAGGAGTCGAATTGTGAGTATGAAGGACTCGAGCTCGAACTCGCAAGTTGAATCACTTCAATTATCGATGCCAACGGCCTTCGCGACCGAAAAGGTACTGAGGAGTGTAGCCACCCCAGTCGATGACAATCTTCTCGAAGACGACGGCAGGATCGAGGGGGCAGAACTCAAGGTAAAGACGTCCGTCGGCACTGCGACTCACAGGAAGCGTGACCTTCTTCTCGACGACTCGGCGCGCCACGACGGGATAGTAGTGCGTGTGGATATTTCCGTCTTCCTCGTTCATATTGCCATTGTAGTTGACCTCCACTGACTTGCCGCCACGAAAAGCTACTTGATAGCGATGCCCTTCCTTGCGCTCGAAGGCAAGCGTGCTCTTGGTGACGACATGCACATTGACCTCCGTGCCATCAGCCAGCTTTTCGGGCAGTTGGATGCAATAGGTCAGGCGTGCGCCTGCGACTGCCTTGTTGTAGGGTTGAAGGCTGATGGCACTGAGTGTGCGTCCCATGTCGGGAATCACCGTCCAAGCCGTGCCCTCGGGGGCGCTGGCCTCGAAGAAATGTTCAGCCTCAATGCTCAGGCAATTGGTGCGGGGAACGTCGAAGATGCAGTGCCCCTCGACTGCCTCTCCTTCAGCAAGTAGCTTCACCTCTGGCATGCGGTCGCGCGGGAAATCGTCGTTCCAGCCTCTATATCCGATATGCTTCTGCGTCATCATCCCTTTCCATTTGCCATCGGCAAGGACGTTGTTGTAGGCTGCGCATAGAACGGAATCGCGACGGAAGCAACGCTCCACAAGTGCGGCCCATGTGTTGGTCTGACGGTCCTTGCGCTCGAAGGCGTAGTGGTTCATAGCCTGCGCGTAGTACATCTCGTAGAGGTTGGCCATAGCCTGAATGGGGAAGAGCACCAGTTCGAAGAACGCATCGCGATAGCGCTCAGGCAGTAGACTATTGAGTCGCAGCGCATCGGCCTCAAGGGCTCGGTAATCGGTCACGACCTGATGCCACTCGCCAGACTCAATGTCATAGGTTCGTGCATCGAGCATCTCGGGCGTGATGCGACCGTTGTATTTGCTGTAGAGGTTAAGCAGGCGTGCGGTCTCATCGGCATATTCGGCTCCGAACTGCTGCCGGCACCAAGAGACGGTGTGTTCGTGGAGTGTGGCAGCCGTGTAGCGGTCGGGCTTCCAAGCCATATCGAGGAAGAGGGAGATAGGATACTCCATGGGTTTCAGGTCGCCGACATTCAACACCCAGAGGCGGTCGACGCCGTACTGAGCGGTAAGTGTCATCTGCTCCCACAGGTTCTGCACAGGCGTGACATTCAGCCACTTGGAGTTGCGAGGAGCACCTACGTAGTCCACATGATAGTACATTCCCCATCCGCCGCTGCGACGCCTTTCCTCGGCATTAGGCAGGTGGCGAACATCACCCCAGTTGTCATCGGAGAGGAGGATGGTAACGTCATCGGGCACGCGCAGACCGAGATCATAGTATCGCTGAACCTCCTTGTAGAGGGCCCACACCTGCGGACGTTCCTTGGCGGGTCGGCCCGTCTCCTGACGGATGATGTCGCGCTGATTGTTGATGATATTAGTGAGCAGTTGGATGTTACGCTGCTCGTCGGGGCGCTCCTCCTCATGTCCCTCGGCGACGCCCATAGCCGTGTCGCCATCGCCACGCATGCCGATGGTGATGAGGTCCTCGGTGTCGCGAGCACGTCGCATGCCTTCACGGAAAAAGCGGTCGATGACGGTCTGATTCGTCACGTAATCCCATGCTCCATACTCACGACGATGGCGCACCCACTCCTGATGGTCGCGCGCCATAGGTTCGTGGTGACTGGTACCGATGACGATACCCATCTCATTGGCTGTAGGCGAGTTGAGCGGGTCGTCGGCATAGAAAGCCCATCCCCACATGGCGGGCCACAGGAAGTTGCCGCGCAGTCGCAGGATGAGTTCGAAGACGCGCTCGTAGAAGCGATGGTCGCCATATTCGGTGCCATAGGTGTTACGTACCCATGAGGTGAGACAAGGTGCCTCGTCGTTGAGAAAGATGCCTCGATAGCGTACGACGGGTTCGCCAGCCGTATAGGTTCCGTCGGCGATACTCAGTGTCGGCTGCTGCTCCACGGGTACGTCGGCCCAGAAGTACCAAGGTGAAACGCCCAGTTGCTCGCTCAACTCATAGATGCCGTAGATAGTGCCCCGCTTGTCGCTGCCCACTATGACTAACGCCTTGTCAACGCCGGGGAACGGATGCTCGAGCGTCGTCATGAGGTATTTCTCGCGTTTGTCCTTCAACTGTCGGGCATCGATAAGTTTCTTGCAAAGGAGGGGACGCACCCATTTGCTCTCGCGCGTACCGATAATAATACAAGTAGCTGCCGTTGCATCGCTGAGTTCAGCCGGGCGTCGGCCGCACACACGTTCGAAATCGTCCTGAAGCGAGCGCACGGCCCTGAGGACGCCTGCGTCGTCCGTCTGGTCGTAGAGAATGGCGGCAGGCTGATGGTCGTTGATGAGCGTGAAACGTCCTGCCCCCGAAGTGGGCTGTGTAGCGCCAGGATGATCGATGGCGAAGGCTGACAGCGCGACTGTCAACAGGGATAGCGTGAGAAGAGTGCGAATAGTCATTGATGAAAGTTGAGAAGTTGAAAAGTTGAGAAGTTCTTTGCAGAGCGAAGCGTCGCAAGCGTCGAGCGGAGAAGTTGAGAAGTTGAAAAGTTCTTCGCAGAGCGAAGCGTCGCAAGCGCCGAGCGGAGAAGTTGAGAAGTTGAAAAGTTGAAAAGCGCTTCAGGCTCTCTACGCTCATAGAAGCGGCAGTGACGAGCGGAGAAGTTGAAAGGAATAGAGTGGAGGGTTTAGAGTAATAATGAAGTTCAGGGTTGAAAGTTTTTTGTTTTAACGATGCAAAGATAAGCAGAGCGGGGTAGATGAACAAATCCATTCCTATATTTATTCGCGCATGAGACAACTTTTGAAGCATTTGATACGAGTTTTAAAGACTTTTCACTTGATATGGAGCGCCTATGTCGAAAAAGATGCCTACCTTTGTGGCGAAAAAGAGAAACGCTAAAGAGTTTTCTTGAGATGAAAAGAACCGTTCTCACACTCATCGTCCTGCTGAGCGCCTCGCTCGCTTTCGCGCAGAAAGTGTATCGCGGCAACTCGGTGTATAGCTCAGACATTGTTTGCCACATCGACCAAGGTAAAATCTATAGAGGGCAGGAGCCCTACGCGTCGTCGGTGATGGCCCGCTTCGACGGCACTCACCTCTATCAGGGCAATAGCTCCTACTCCAGCGACATCCTGCTTACCTATCGCGGCGTCAAAATCTACAACGGACGCTCTACCTACGACTCCGATGTCGTAGCCACTTGGCGCGATGGCAAGATGTACCGCGGACGGTCGGTCTATCAGTCCGATGTCCTGTTTACCTACAAGGACAACAAGGTCTATCGGCGCAACGAACCCTATCAAAGCAGCATCCTGCTCCGCACCTCAGCCAACGTCCATCCCATCATCCTCTTCATGCTCCTCGCGAACGAGTTGTAAATACCGAGCAGACCTTCACGAGAAAAAAATCGCACTTTTAATTTAAGTTTTTTAGCATTTCTTTTGGCAGTTAAACAAGTTTTCACTATCTTTGCGGCGTGATTTAACAAAGATAAAGACTCGTGAAACGCTCTTTCATCCTTCTCGCAATGGTTATCCTGCTCGGTGCTGTAGGCATCTGGAGTTGGATGGCAAAGCCGTGGGAAGGGTGGTATATGCCCGTGACGGACGAGGAGACGACAAGCGGCTTGCACATCGCTCGCTTCGATCGCGTGTTGGACGAATACGTATCGCTGGGCAGTTACACTGCCCTCCACCAGATGAACACCGAATACCCGCGAGAGACCAAGTTGCTCATCGAGGATGTCCTCAAGTTGGGCAAGGTCGACGACCCTGATGTCGAGAAGCACCTCCGCTACTTCTACCTCGACTCGACGGTGCAGGTGCTACTGGATGAGGTCCACCATCAGTACAGCGACCTCAGCGACATCGAGCACTCGCTTCAGGCGCGATTAGAGCAACTCAAGAAGCGCTATCCCAACTACCGTCGCCCTCACCTCTATGCTCAGATCTCGTGCCTCAACCAGAGCGTTGTAGTCGCCGACACCCTCATCGGCATCAGCCTCGACAAATACCTCGGAGCGGACTTCCCCGTCTACCAGCAATACTACTCGGAGAAGCAATGTCAAGAGATGGTGCGTGGCGCTATTGTCGACGATGTCATCGCCGCCTACGAGAAATACCTGATTGACAATTATGCAAGACCCAACAGCCCTCGGTCAGAAGGCGCAGGGGACGATCTATCTCATCCCCGTTGAACTCGGTCCCACGCCCCAGCAACGCGTCCTGCCCCCCTTCAACCGCGAACTTATCCTCGGCATTCGTCATTTCATTGTCGAAGAAATCCGTTCGGCGCGCCGTTTCCTGAAGCGTACCGACAAGGATATCGACATCGATGCGCTGACCTTCTACCCGATGGGCAAGCACGCCGATGCTGCGCTCTTCGAGAAGTATCTGCGCCCGCTCGAGTCGGGATATGACATCGGAATCATCTCCGAAGCAGGCTGCCCTGCTGTTGCCGACCCTGGTGCCGACGTGGTAGCCATCGCCCAGCGAAAGGGCTTTCGAGTCGTACCTCTCGTTGGACCTTCGTCAATGATCATGGCTGTGATGGCATCAGGTCTCAACGGGCAGAGCTTTGCCTTCAACGGTTACCTCCCCATCGACCCGTCCGACCGTGTTCGCCGCATCAAACAATTGGAGACGCGTGCCGTACAGGAGCATCAGACGCAACTTTTCATCGAGACGCCTTATCGCAACCATAAGTTCTTTGACACTCTTTGTCAGACACTGCGACCCCAAACGCGCCTCTGCATCGCTGCAGGCATCACCACCGATGATGAATGGATTCGCACGCGTACCGTCAGCCAATGGCGCCACACCACCCTACCCGACCTTTCCAAGACGCCTGCCATTTTCCTCTTCGGAGAATAACCTAACCTTCTGGACAAACTTACAAGGCTCAGCGACCGTCCTTCTCCACCCCTCCAACAACACGTATATACGCATAGGGCTACACGTATATACGCATCGCCTCACACGTATATACGCTCAGGGCTTTACGTATATACGTGAAGGGCTTCGCGTATAGTACGTGAAGGCTCACGCGTATAGACCTTCAGATTGGAGCGTATAAACAAGGGCTTTAGCTTTATCGCGAAACAAATATGTGCTGACTATTCAGAACCCTGGGAACAGACACAGACGAAAAAGAAGGCATACAATCAGTACACCTCCTTCGCGATGCGTCAGTTTTGCTCAGCTATGCTGGAATCATCCTACGAGCCATTTCCCGACTCTGGGAATGCGCTGGATGAGTGTACAGACGATGGCGGTGACAGTAAAAGTAGCGATGGCCGTGAGCAGGATCTCAATGGGTGTAGTCCAGAATCCTAAGCGGCCGCCATTGGCTATGCCTAACCACTCGCGGAGGGCACCGCTAACGTAGGCGAGCACGAGCATATGGCAGAGATACATGCCATAACTGGCCTTTGAGACGGGCACAAGCACACGGCTGTAGAACGCTCCCCGACGATGTTCGTCGGCTGTGTCACGATTCCATCGCGACTCCATCGTATCTCCTATCTTGCGGAAAAGGAGCACCCAGCCTATGGCCATAAGCGCTACGCCTAATGTGTCGTTGTACCAAGGAACCTCCCAACCAACAGCATAGTCAATAGAGCCTTCGAAGGGGAAGGTGGAACTGGTGGCGTAGACACGCGCCAGGAAACCGCCAAAGCACATGGCGAAACCTGCAAGCCAAGCGGGAAGGCCGATGGCAAGGGCGCGACGCCATGAGAGCTGAGGCACAAACCGACGGAAGTAAAGGCCCATCAGCAGGTAGCCGATGAATCCACTGACGTAGTAGAACGCGCCGTACCCGTTCCAACTGGCCTCTCCCCAAAGGGGATAAGCAGCGGGATTAGGAATACCCGTTGGGCCGTGAATGACAAGAAGTTCGCCGCCTGATGCGGCCTCACGAATGAACGGAATCAATAGGGTGAAAGCCCATACTCCAAGGTAGGCAAGCAGTTCGCGACGTCCGACGCGCTCTGCCCAAGGCGAGAGCAAAGGCATCACAAGGTAGACGCCGACGAGCATATAGACGAACCAGAGATGTCCGGCTGCGTAGTTGAAGTTGAACAATAGTGCATGCAGATTATCGGCAGGTTCACCCCAGACGAAGGCATAGACGAGCGTCCAAATGACGAAAGGAATCAGCAGGCGCGACACACGCCGACGGAAGAAAGTACCCGTGGAAGTCTGCACAGGGAACAGCAGATAGCTGGAGGCTATGACGAATAAAGGTACGCACGAGCGCACGAAGGAGTCGAAGAATGACGCCCAAAAAGCATCACTCGCCGTGAGGATGCGGGAGCCTTCGCCACCAAGGTAGAAGGGCTCTGTCGAGTGGACAATCATGACCATCAAGCAGGCTGCTACGCGCAGATAGTCGAGCCAAGGAATACGTGTAGGCATGGAGAAGTTGAAAAGTTGAAAGGTTGAAACGTTGAGAAGTTGAAACGTTGAAAAGTTCTTCGCAGAGCGAAGCGTCGCAAGCGCCGAGCGGAGAAGGTGAAACGTTGAGAAGTTGAGAAGTTGAAACGTTGAGGAGTTAAGGAGTTCTTCCTTGTCGCTTACGCTCGAAAGGTAAAACTGAGCGAAATTACGGGTGTGCAAATATAATTGAAATTGTCGTGCGAACATCTATTTCAACGCTTAAATAGCTTAGAAGAGTGACTTTTCCATTCGTTTTCGTGTTTTTGTGACACTGATTAAAGAAATAGAGACAACTTTTGCACGCTTTTTCGGGATAATTGCTTATCTTTGCAGCTGCAAACCTAAATGTCATCACTATTCCTTCAAGATTAAACTAAACAATCTCTATTATACACGAACGATTATGAGACACTATCTGCTTCTCCTTCTTTCGCTCTGCACCGCTACTGTGGTGCTGGCCCAGCGCCCGATGTCCGCTCCCAAGGGCGGCAAGGCTATCAGTGATGAACTCATTGGCATCTTCTTTGAAGACATCAGTTCTTCGGCTGACGGCGGCCTATATGCTGAACTCCTCCAAAACGGTTCTTTCGAGTTCAGCCCTGCCGAGCGCGATGGCTGGGGACCGGGTACGGCCTGGCGTTTCATGAGACCCGGCCACTCACTTGGTTATCTTGAGCCCCGCATGGACAATCCCATGAACGCTAACAATCCCACCTACATGCGTGTTCACATCGAGCGCGTAGGCCACTACTACGACTTCGATGGTTGGACGGGCGTTGGCCTGCAGAACGATGGCTTCGACGGAATCTCCGTCAAGGCTGGCGAGAAGTATGACTTCTCCATTTTCATGCGAAATGTCGAAGGCCAACAGAAAGAAGTGCGCGTCGTCCTCATGGAGCACCAAGGACGGGGAAAAGCTAAAGTGTTGGCAGAGACCACAATGAACGTCGCTTCTAACGATTGGACGAAGTTTGACGCTGTGCTCACACCCACGGAGTCCTCCACTCATGCTTCGCTGCAGGTGCTGGTACTCACGAAGGGCGTCCTCGACGTCGATGCACTCTCGCTGATGCCAGAGAACACATATAAAGGGCATGGTTTGCGCAAGGACTTGGCTCAGGCGCTTGCTGACCTCCAACCTAAGTTCATGCGCTTCCCCGGTGGCTGTGTGGTACACGGAGGTGGCGATGGCTTCTGGAATACCTACCGTTGGAAGACCACTATCGGTCCACGCGAACAGCGTCGACCGCTCAAGAACACTTGGGGCTACCATCAGTCCATGGGTCTTGGCTACTACGAGTACTTCCAGTTCTGCGAAGACCTCGGCATGCAGCCCCTTCCCATCCTGCCCTGCGGCGTCTCATGCCAAGGCACCAACGGCGGTTGGGGCATGCGTGAGCAAGCACAGGATGTCGTCCCGATGAGTGAGATGGACGAATGGGTACAGGATGCCCTCGACCTGATTGAATGGGCCAACGGCGACCCTGCAACTTCCAAATGGGCGCGCATGCGTGCTGAGGCTGGACACCCGAAGCCCTTTAACCTCAAGTACCTCGGCCTCGGCAACGAAGAGCGCATCTCACCTGAGTTCGAAGAGCGTTTCAAGTACATTTATAATAAGGTCACAGCCGCTCATCCCGAGATTGTCATCGTAGGCACCGCCGGCCCTGGTTCTCACGCTGGCAACCCTGACTTTGAGAATGGATGGAAACTGGCCGTAGAGACGGGAATGCCCATCATGGATGAGCACTACTATGAGCCTCGCGACTACTTCCTCCGCAGTCGTCAGTACGACAGCTATCCGCGCGATCGCAAGACAAAAGTCTACCTCGGTGAATATGCAGCCAAGGACAAGAAACTCATCGATGCGCTGGCCGAAGGACTCTATCTACTTCATGTTGAGCGTAATGGAGATGTGGTCTGCATGACCTCTTATGCTCCCCTCTTCGCACGCAAGGGTGCCACGAACTGGAACCCCGACCTCATCTATTTCGACAACGAACGTCCTATTCTCACGTGCAGTTACTACGTACAACAGATGTTCGGGCAGTCGGCCGGACAATACTTCTACGGCGACTGTGTCCGTTTCGACGGTGATCCCGCTGGCGTCATCCAACCTCAGGAGGGCGTGCATTACGGCCAAAGTGTCGTTCTCAACACGAAGACACGCCGTCTGTTCGTGAAACTTTGTAACGCCAGCGCCGACGCAAAGCGTGCTTCCATCGACCTCAGCCGCTTCGGTCTCAAGAAGAACGCCACTAAGACCACCCTCACGGGGCAGCCTGATGACGAAAACAACTTTGACGCTCAGCCCATCGCTCCTCGTCGCGAGACTATCCGTGCACAGAAGCGCTTCACCCTCGACCTCCAACCCTACTCTTTCGTCATGATTGAGTATCAGCTTTAATTAACGATTACGTTTACGATAACGGAAACGGAAACGGGAACGGGAACAAGCCGTAAACATCGCGCAACCAGTTAACGTTTTCGTTTTCGTTATAGAAACAACGCGAAGCCAGTTAACGTTTTCGTTAACGTTAACGTTTATATCCATGCAGACATTCAACCAACTCAAAAAGGCTTTAAAGCAAGACTATTCGGCGCTGCCTACTGCGCGTGTGGCACTCGTGGGTGACACCGCCACACAGTTGCTTGCCACCGCCCTGCGAGGAACCGCTGTGCTGCGAGGCTTTCGGCTCGAACTCTTCGAGGCAGAATATGCTCAAGTCGAGCGACAATTTCTCGACCCTGCCAGCGAACTGAGAGCTTTCGGCGCAGATTATATCGTGCTCTTTCAATCCACCCACAAGTTGGCTGAGCACCACAGTCTGCAGCCCACTGAGCAACAAGCGAGCTTGGCAGACGAACGATTGGCCTTTGTACAAGCTGTTTGCAGCGACGAGGCTTTTTGCCGCACCAAGATCATCTGCCTCAACTATCCCGAGATAGAAGACAGCGTCTTCGGGAGCTATGCGAATCGGGTCGTCAGTTCGCTAACGTACCAAGTTCGACGTCTGAATATGGCGTTGATGGAGTTAAGCCGGACGCAGCAGAACCTCTTCATCTGCGATCTCGCAGCCCTGCAGAACAAGTTCGGACGAGATTGGCTTTTTGCTCCTAATGTCTATATGAGCACGGAGATGGTCGTGAGCATCGATGCGCTGCCTTACGTTGCCGCCCAGGTGGTCGACATCATCAGCGCGCTACGCGGACAGGTCAAGAAATGCCTTATCCTCGACCTCGACAACACGCTTTGGGGGGGTGTAATTGGCGATGACGGACTCGAAGGTATTCAACTCGGTCACGGCCTTGGTATTGGCAAGGCCTTCAGCGAGTTCCAGCAATGGGTAAAGAAGCTACGCCAGCGTGGCATCATCATCTGCATAGCCTCAAAAAATGACGAGGAAACGGCCAAGCAACCCTTTCTCCATCATCCCGACATGGTGCTGAGCCTCGATGACATTGCAGTCTTTCAGGCCAATTGGGAGACGAAAGTGGATAACATACGCACTATCCAACGCATCCTCAACATTGGATTCGATTCGATGGTCTTCCTCGATGACAATCCCTTCGAACGAGCCATTGTTCGCGAACATATTGAGGGCATCACCGTCCCAGAGTTGCCAGACGACCCTGCGCTTTATCTGGAGTATCTCTATAGCTTGAACCTATTCGAGACTGCCTCTTACAGCGTTGCCGACAAGGATCGCACACGTCAGTATCAAGTTGAAGCTCAGCGCGTCCAACTGGCTCGCACGTTCGACAGTGAGAGCGACTTCTTGCAATCCCTCGGGATGGTATCAGCGGTGAGTGGCTTCACAACGTTCAACACACCTCGCGTAGCCCAACTGACGCAGCGCAGCAATCAGTTCAACCTGCGCACCATTCGCTACACTGAGACCGAAATAGCCGCTTTGGCCGCCGACACGGCAGTCATCGACCTCGCCTTCACATTGGAGGACCGCTTTGGTGACAACGGTCTCATCGCTGTCATTATTATGAGACCAATAGACGAGCAGACGCTGTTCGTAGATACATGGCTGATGAGTTGCCGTGTGTTGCGACGAGGTGTCGAGGACTTCGTATTAAACACGATGGTAGCCCGTGCACGCGCTGCCGGCTATCACCAGATAGTAGGCGAATACCTGCCGACGCCCAAGAACGCCATGGTGGCGCATCATTACGAAAGCCTCGGGTTCGAGCCGCTCAGCACTACCGAGACAAACCGCTTTGCGCTCCATTTAGATCATTATCAACCACGAACGTGTTATATTGAAGAAAAAAACAACTGATATGCAACGAGAAGACGTATACAAACAATTAAATGAAATCTTTGCGGAGGTGCTGGATCTCGACGAAGTCCAACTGACCGAGGACACTACGGCCGATGACATCGAGGAGTGGGATTCGCTTTCGCATATCCAATTAGTCGTGGCAGTGGAGAAGGCTTTTGGCATCAAATTCACCGCCCTCGAAATCATGCGTTGGAAGAATGTCGGAGCCATGGTCGACTCGATTATGAGCAAGTAGCCGATGGTCATCAACAGCATCACATTCTGGTTGTTCTTCGCTGTTGTAGCGCTGCCTTACTTCCTCTGTTTCAAAAAGAAATGGAGTCAGAATGCGTGGCTGCTCATCGCCTCTTATGTGTTTTACGGCTGGGCGGACTGGCGCATCCTGCCTTTGCTCATTGCCGTGACGGCTATTTACTATGGCCTCGGTCTCGCCATTGCCAAGGACAATATCGCTAATCCACGCCGTGCGTCATGGCTCACCACCCTTGGTGTCGTCCTGGGCGTAGGCGTGTTGTTCTATTTCAAGTACTTCGCGTTCTTTGTTCATGAGATGGCTGCCCTTTTTGCCTCCTTTGGCCTATCCGACAGCCTACGTACGCTGAACATCGTCATGCCTATAGGCATCAGCTTCTTCACCTTCAAGTTGATGGGGTATGTCATCGAAGTTCATCGTCAGACCATCCATCCCACGCGTGATGTTGTTCAGTTCGCCACCTTCATCGCGTTCTTTCCTACAATCCTCTCTGGCCCTATCGATCGTGCCGAAGCGTTCTTGCCTCAACTCAACGAGCGCCGTCGTTGTCGTGTTAGCGATATCTCTGAAGGCCTGAAACGCGTCCTTTGGGGATTGTTTTTGAAGGTATGCATAGCCGATGTTATAGCTCCTTGGACTGATGCTGTTTTCCTTAACTATCAACATCATAATGCAACGACAATCCTCGTCGCAGCTCCACTCTACCTGCTTCAGCTCTACACCGATTTCTGCGGTTTCTCGGAGATGGCCATAGGCGTAGCACGGGTCTTGGGGCTACGCGTTGCGGAGAACTTCCAGCGTCCCTTCATGGCCAAAAATGTAGCTGAATACTGGCGCCGCTGGCATATGTCACTGACCACATGGATCACCGATTACGTGTTTATGCCACTAAATATTGCTTGGCGCAATTGGGGACAATGGGGACTCTATGCCGCGACTCTTACCAACCTCATCGTCATCGGCATCTGGCACGGAGCTAACTGGACCTATTTCTGGTTTGGCGTTTACCATGGCCTGCTACTCTGCATCGTCACCGCTCTCGACAAGCGTCGCAAGCGGTTCGAGAAAGCGCACCACTTGAAGAACAACGAACCTTACATTTGGAGCCGACGTCTGCTCACTTTCCTCTGCTTCACGCTCGGCTCTGTGCTCTTCCGCGCCACTTCCGTCACCGCTTTCCTCGGCACATTGGCTCGTCTGGGCAGCGGCTTCGGACCTCTCTACACCGAGGAATTCTCGAGCCTTGTCCTCTATGCCTTCCCAGCCATCGCACTGATGTTCCTGCGCGAGTGGGCAGCTGAATATAAGCGCAATATCCATTTCTGGCACGCTCGCGATGTCCGCTTGCGCATCGCCTCCATCGTCCTAATGATAGTCTATATCGTCTATGCCGGACAACTCGAAGGCCAGTCTTTCATCTATTTCCAGTTCTAATCATGCGACAACTCTTCCTCAAAGCTTTAGCTATTCTCGCCCTCGTTGCCTTCGTGGACGTTGTCGTTGGTATCGTCTCACGACAAATTCTTCTTGGCTTATCCGATAAGCGTTCGCAGATAGCCACTATCCAGCAGGCGTTGCTTCGCAAGCAGGCCGACGTTGTCATCCTCGGAGCGTCTTGTGCCAAATATCACTACGATCCGCGTATTATCGCCGACAGCCTCGGTATGACCGTCGAAAACACGGGTGTAGGAGGTATGAATATGGTCTACACTGATCTTGTACTTCAAGCCTTCCTGGATCGCTGCACGCCGCGCCTTGTCGTTGTCGACATCTATGGCCAGCTCGATTCTGGTGAAGGGCGCTTGCCTCGTCTCAAACCATTCTATGGTATCAGCAATCCTGTAACTGCCTACTATGACAGCATTTCTTCATGGCAGCAACGCTTGAAACTCCGTAGCGCCCTCTATCGTTACAATGGAACCCTCGACCTACTGCTGCGTCATCGCCTCAATGCGCCTAACGATAGCCATGGCTTTGCTGAGATGGACGCTCTCGACGGGCTTATGGACACAGTGGAAGTGCATCGATTCCGCCCCGATGAGTCGAAGTTACCTCATCTAGAGCACGTCGTCAGCCTCTGCCGCAACCATAGGATACAACTTGCCTTTGTACTCTCGCCTCGTCGCGAGCACGACATCAGCCAAGAGCAATGGATAGCCGAACTCTGTCACAAGCATGGAATCATACTCATCAACGAACTCCATGTGCCCGACTACTACAATGCTCCTGGCTTATTCCACGATGATTCCCATCTCAGCGCTGCTGGGGCTCATCTTTTCTCTCAACGAGTGGCGGCAGCGCTATCTGAACAGATCAGGAAGCGTTAGATTCTGCCATTTGCGTGCGTTCATCCAAGTGTGATCGTCCGTGCTTTTGAATGCCTCGTGACGAATGCTGTGCTCGGTAAAGAAAACTATTGTTAAGGCTGCTCTGTGAACGCCTCCATGATGGCTGTTGGCGCCGCTTTGCTGTCGAAGGCTCCTAACTTATAGCCGCCGGGCAGACATTGTGGTTCCCAGTAAAAAACGCCTCGGCAATGGCCGTCGGTCTGCGTGCGGGCCTCATGGAGCACACGAGCCAGTTCGCGACGTCCTTCTTCCATCACTTCGGGATGTGCTTCGTCTACTTCATAGCCCGTCTCCACAATCATCACATCACAGCCATATTTCTGGCTTACGTGCCTGATGTTGGCCATACAGTCTGTGATGATTTGGTCGGCCTTTTTGCTGTATTCTTTCAAATCTTCGTTTTTGTTATTGTTATCGTTCAGCGCCCAATAAGGATAGAGTGACATGCCTATCATATCCCATTTCCCCCCATATTGCTTGACGATGTCCAAATTCCAGTCATAGAGCGACTGCTTGTGCCCACGATCGAGATGAACAATAACCAAAGATTTGGGCAATACCTTCTTCACGGCATTGTAGCCAGCCCGAATGAAGCCAGCATATTGTTTGGGATTCTTCTCGATATGTCCCATGGGCCACAGCAATCCGTTGGCAGTCTCATTGCCCACCTGCACCCATCGCGGTTCTATTCCATTCTTTTTCAGTAGCGAGAGTACATCTATAGTATGCTGTTTGACGTCCTTGAGCATCTGTTTGTACGTGTGATCCTTCCAAGCAGCAGGAATCGGTTGTTTGGCAGGATCGGCCCATGAGTCGGCATAATGGAAATCAATCATCAGGTCCATGCCTAACGCCTTCACGCGTTGTGCCATCGCCAACACTTGTTCCTTGCCACAATCGCCACCACGAGGATTCACCCAGACGCGCAGACGAATAGCACTCATCCCATAGTCGTTTTTCAGTAGCTCCAGACATTCACGTTCGCGACCTTCGCGGTCATGGAATCGCACGCCTCGACGTTCTTGTCCGGCCAAAAAGCCTACATCGGCGCCCTTCACGAAATCTTTCTGCGTCTCTTGACTGCTTATCGTCACAGTAGACGCCAGCATCAGCAATGCAAAGACAATCTTTTTCATAACTTCTTCTTTATGGTTCACTTTTCAACGTTTCATCTTTTTACCCCAATTCTTATTCTTGATGGTCCATTGAGGATACATAGTGAGGTTGCCGCCTATGAACAGGGCCTCGTACTCGCTCTTACCTTTCAGTTGCCAGTCGAGCCATGCAGTCACCATGTGGGCATTGGCTCCACCGAGTGGCTGATCGTAGGTGCCACCGTGCCCACTTGTCGTATTGTCTGCCAACACCACAGGTACACGTTTGATGGCATCATAGTCCATCTGAGCGTTTTTCCAAGCCACGTCGGTCATGCCGCCCACAATGTAGAGAATGGGGCCGTGCAGGTTCTTCAGCGACTTGGAGCTCGCATCGGCCATCTCCATCTTGCCCATGCCTGCGTTCAGAATCAGATACGTCTTCAGCCGTGGGTCGCCAGCATTGGCAAGCACCTGTGCGCCACCGCATGAGTGTCCGGCGGCAGCGATCTTCTCCGTATCCACCTTCTGGTAGTAAGGCGATGAAGCATCGGTCGCTTGCTGGCATACCCAGTCCATAGCCTGTTTCACCATCGTCGACGGTGTGTGACGCTCCTTCTCGTGCTGGGCAATCATCTGCAACTCACCGATGGCCACAACAACATAACCATGCGAAGCCACTTCGGTCAGCATCTTTTCGTAGCCGATGCTCGTGTCCATGCACCCGCCATTGGCAAATACCAGCACCGGTAACGCTGTCCGTTCGCGGGCTACGGCCATTCCCATATTGAGGGGACGATAGACGACAAAATCTGTCAGCGAACGCTCGCGAACAGCAATAGCGGTGTAAGGGCCACTGCCTCCGTAATCGGGCACCTTCATTTGCTCGAAGCTTACCGACGGGTCGTCATGGCGCAGGTGACGGGCGAAGAAGGCATCCATAGCAGGTCGGGCGAACTCCATCTGTTGGTCGAAGGCCACGCTATGCTGCCCATGTACCTTCACATAGTCGACTGCAGTACCCGCCCGTTGCATCTTCACAACCCAGTCCTCTGTCAGATTAGGCCTCACGATGGGATCTTCGCCGCCTTGGAGCACTAAGAAAGGTGTTTTGTTGTAACCTATATAGCCGATGGGCCACCACTCGGGGTGCTGTGCCCAAGGAATATTCGGGTTGCCGATTTCGGTTGGCGGTGCACCACCTGCGGCACATGCCACACTGCATGACTGCTCGCGCCATGGGTCGGCGTTGTCATTGAAGGCATCGCTCTCGGCTGCTACGCCTGCCATCAAGGAGAGGTGACCACCAGCCGAGTGACCATAGGTGCCGATACGATTAGGGTCGATGCCCAGCTCGGCAGCATGAGCCTTCATCCAACGGATGGCGCAACGGACATCCTCGATGCAGGCTGGAAGGGGTGCCTCCTGAGTCAAGCGGTAGTTCATGTTGGCCACTACGTAGCCTTTCATCGCATAGTCTACCATCATCGAGCGGTAGACGGCATCGTTCTTTGAACCTGCACTCCATCCACCACCATGAATAATCAAGATGGCCGCACGGTCTTTCTGCGGCCCTGTCTGTGGCTGAGCCAAGTCCAGCACTGTGTTGGGGCCAACGTCTGTGCGATAAGGAACGTTCTCCGTCACGGTGATACGTTGCTCATTCTGAGCCATCAATGCGACTGCCGCCATGACTGCAATCGCGAGTGTTGCACATCTTTTCATAAGTCGTTATTGTTAGAGAATTCTTTCATTTAAATTGTCGTAACGCTTTTGGCAACATTACGTTACCATAATCCGTTTTCGCTGCAAAAATAACAATTTATTTCTAAACCGAACGACACAATTGAAACAAAAACTCATAGAATCTTGATGATTGACACAAAAACGCATGATTTAAAGCCTTCTCAGCACTTTTTATCCCTTTGTCCCCTTCCTTTTGGAAAAACTTTATTACCTTTGCCGACGAAAAAGGAGGCAGAACCTCAATCTGCTTTGATATTTCCTCTCAGCCCAAGTTAATCCTTCGATTAAAAACAAGTTCTGATATGAAAATGCAAGCGACTCTTCGCACAGCTTTCCTCGCCGTCTGTATGGCTTCGGTCTTCGCTATCAAGGCACAGCCCGAGGCTGGGACCTTCAGCCTCATCCCCAAGGCAGGCATCAGCTCTGCCTCACTCACTAATGTCCCTGTCATCCTTGTCGATGACCCCGACATCACCATCAAGCGTTCTTTCTTCCCTGGCTTTTATGTGGGTGCCGACTTTAATTATCAGGTTTCCGACCGCATGGCCGTCAGCGCTGGGCTGGGCTATTCTTTCCAAGGTTGCACTTGGCGCGACTTCGAGTCGCCCAAGGTGGAAGTCAAGGACTTCATGATCAAACTGGGCTACCTTCACCTCCCTCTTACAGCCAGTTTCTATGCATTCGATGACTTTGCCATCCACACGGGTTTCCAGTTCAGCTACCTCACCCACGCCAAGATGCAAGGCTCCATTTATGATCACACATTTTTCGATCCTCTCGAAGATAAGACTCCGATCAAGATTGACGACAACATACGCGATGACCTCCACCATCTCGATATCTCTATCCCCGTCGCCGTGTCTTATGAGTTCGATAACAACCTAATCATTTCAGCACAATATAACGTCGGCATCACCAAGATTAACAAGAAGTCTTTCCTCGTCACTGAGGACATGCGCAATCGTGCTGTCATGCTTACCATTGGCTATAAATTCGCCTTGAACCAATAGCCTCTACATTTTTACGCTATACTCTCCACTCGACTTCTCCGCTCATGATGACTAAACCTTGGACTCTCCGCGAAGGATTTGCTGTCGGTGGCGCCTTGATTGCCATTGGCCTGCTACTGACACTATTCGTTGGTCCTGTCGAGTGGGATGTCTTCAAATGGCCAATGAACGGCATCACAATGAGCGCGTTAGTGGCTCTGCTACTGGCTATGCACCTGCTGCGCAGTCGTGTCTACGTCTTCCGTTTCCTCTCTACCTACGCCGCGGCCATTCCCGCGATCGTTTATGCTGTAGTGGTTACCATCGTCATGGGATTGACGCGCCAATCAGCTGATGGGCATGGCATCCATGACATGCTTACCTTCTGGCCTTTTGTGCTCACGTATGTCTATCTGACGGTTGTCCTCGGCATGGTCACGTTGCGCCGCCTCTTTGCTTTCAAGCTAGCACAGTGGCGACGGGATATTCCTTTTCTCCTGAACCACCTGGGTCTATTTCTGACACTCACCACCGCCACCCTTGGCAATGCCGACCTGCGTCGCGTGAAGATGATCACGAACGTCGGACAACTCGAATGGCGCGCCATTAATGCTCGCATGGAGGTCATAGAGATGCCTATTGCCATCGAGCTACGTCGCTTCATCATGGAGACCTACGACGATGGCTCGCCACGTCGCTACGCCTCGGAGCTGGAGGTCGTGACGCGTACGGGCAAGGATTTCCTTGCCACTGTCGATGTTAATCACCCTGTGAAAGTGGATGGATGGAAAATCTATCAGTTCGGTTACGATACGGCCATGGGAGCTGACAGCCAGACCAGCATCCTCGAGTTCGTACGCGACCCTTGGCTGCCTGTCGTCTACGCAGGCATTTATATGATGTTAGCCGGAGCGCTCCTCATGTTCATCGGACAAAAGTCCAACACTCGACCTCATCACTCCCCTCAACGCCAAACGCCTTCGTCATGACCATCTGGGACTCATTCAAGTACTTCGCCATCTTGGCAATCGTCCTCTGGGCGACAGGCGCCTATTTTGCCTGGCGCGACCGTCGGCGTCGCTCTATTGTTGCGACCGTTGCCGGCCTCGCTATCTTTCTGACGTTCATCATCGAGTTGTGGATCAGCGTCGGCCATCCGCCTCTTCGCACGATGGGCGAGACGCGCTTGTGGTATTCCTTTTTCCTGCCTTTCGTGGGACTGCTGGTCTATGGCCGATGGCGTTATCGGTGGATCCTCTCATTCTCCACGGTCCTTGCCACCGTGTTCATCTGTGTCAATATCTTCAAACCCGAACTGCACACCACAACGCTGATGCCGGCGCTGCAGAGTCCGTGGTTTGCCCCACACGTCATCGTGTATATGTTCGCTTACGCTCTTATGGGAGCAGCCACCCTCATGGCTGCCTATCAGCTTTTCAGGATGCATCGCACGGCCTCGTCCTACGGCGACCACCGCCCCAACCCCCAAGCCACTACACCCCCAGCTGCCCCATCCCCCATGTTTTTCGACTCCCTCGACCAACTCGTACGCATTGGACTCTCTTTCCTCACTTTCGGTATGCTCTTCGGTGCCTTATGGGCCAAGGAAGCCTGGGGGCATTATTGGTCGTGGGACCCTAAGGAGACATGGGCTGCCATCACCTGGTTCGCCTATCTCGTGTACGTCCACTATCGCCAGTGGCCTCATCAGCGGCCGCGCCTCGCCTTGTGGATGCTCATCGATGCCTTCCTCCTCCTTCAGATGTGTTGGTGGGGCATCAACTACTTGCCGAGCGCTCAAGGTGCCAGCATCCACACCTACGGCTCATAATCGACTGCCCAGCCATTTCACGTCAGCGACGGTAGGAGTGATGAATGATGTGCCTAAAATGGGGGTAGAAGCAGAATACGACTATTGGCATGCTATCCACTATTGAACAAGCTCGCCGTCACGAGGCATTGCCATCCATCAGCACGAATTCGGTTTGGCCATTTCGGCAGAACGGATAAGGACCATTCGTTCTGAGTGTTGCCATCATTGGCAAAAACCGAAAAAGGGGCTAAACCCGTTGATTAACGCTTACCTATGATCTGCTGGATATGTTTCTCCAACAACCCAAACGCCGGATGGACCATCGAGCCGTGGTCAAACCCATCGAGTTCGTAGAGCACAGTCTGTTGGTGGCCAACGAGTTTCATCATCCTTTCCAAATACTGATTCTCATCATAACGCCCGTAAAGTCCCAACTCACGGTCGCCACAGATGAGGATGAAAGGTGGACAGTCTTTGCGCACCCAGTAGAGCGGAGCATATTCGTCAATGATAGGCTGCAGAGGGGCTATCCCGTTCATCTTGCGAACATTGTAATGCGTGATGGCTTGACCGCTGAAAGGTATATAAGCCGCGATGGAATCGGCGTCAACACCATAGCGATGCAGCCATGCCTTGTTCAAGCATAGCATCATCGACAGGTAGCCGCCCGCCGAATGGCCTGATACGAACACTTTGCGCGTACTCCCACCGTACTCCTTGATGTGCTGCATCACCCATGCCACAGCCTCGGCTGCATCGTCTATAGTCTTATCTATCGTAACCTTTGGCAGCAAACGATAGTTGACGCCAACGACAACATATCCTTTTCCACGCAGTTCCGTCGGCACTTCTTTAGCACCTGCCTCTAAGCCACCACCATGGAACCACACAACGACAGGACTTTCCGCCTGACCTTCGGGGTAGTAGATATCCAATTTCAGACGTTCACGTGAGTAAGCATCATCTTTCACACTATAGGCCACATCACGTGCCCATTTGTAATTTTGTGCTGAGAGCGATAGTGCCATCATGCAACACAGCCAAGCTGCAATCATTCTTTTCATTAGTTCCATGTTTCTTTTCAATGTGTCGAGTGTTCTTTTTCCTTTTTCGCCACAAAGATATGCAGAAAAAGTGGCAAAGTGATGGTTTCTGATATAAAATTTGTAACTTTGCCGTCAAATAACCCATTCTAACGTCCATCTGCTATGAAAAGAGCCCTTTCCTTTCTCCTGCTAACCTTTGTGACTACAGGGACTTACGCGCAGCAGCCTGAAGCGAACTACGATGAGAGTCGCGTGCCGCACTACACCCTACCCAATCTACTCACTTGTCAAGACGGCACCGTCGTCACCTCTGTCCGAGAGTGGGAGCGTCATCGTCGGCCAGAGCTCCTGCGCTTGCTGGCTGATGGCGAATACGGGCGTACCCCTAAAGGCAATATCAAGGTCCGTTATGAAGTGATTGCTGAGAATGGAAAAGCATTGAACGGACAAGCTACACAACAGCAAGTGATGTTCACCTTCAGCGGTCAAGGCCGTGAGGTCAAAGCCCTCGCTCTCGTCTATATCCCCAACCATCGCAGTGGCCGTGTACCCGTGTTCATCGGTTACAATTTCCCCGGTAATCATTCTATCACCGATGATCCAGCCGTCCGTTTCTCGCCTTATTTTGAGCGTCTTGCTGTCAATGATGCCGCCCTTCAGCGTGCACGGGGCATCTCGCGTTGGCCCCTCAGCATAATCATCGAGCGTGGATACGCCGTCGTCACGATGTGCTATAATGACATCTTCCCCGACAGGGCTGATGGTGCTCCTCAGAGCATCCTCTCGCTCTTCCCTCAGAACACCGATGGCGACGCTCGCTGGCAAGCCCTTGGAGCATGGGCATGGGGCAGCAGCCGCATTGCCGACTGGGTCTGTCGCCAACCGTGGGCTGATGCCCGTAAACTCGCCCTCATCGGTCATTCGCGTCAAGGAAAGGCTGCTCTCTGGGCGGGAGCTCAAGACAAGCGGTTCGAGGTCGTCATCTCCAACGAATCGGGTTGTGGTGGAGCTGCACTCTCCAAGCGAGAGTTCGGCGAACGCGTAGGGCGCATCACTTCGTCTTTTCCTCATTGGTTTTGCCCTGCATTCGCCCAGTATAGTGGTCGCGAACAGGAACTTCCATTTGACCAGCATCAACTGTTAGCTCTTATCGCCCCGAGACATCTCTATGTGGCCAGTGCCGAAGGCGACCAATGGTCCGATCCGCGTGGCGAATACCTCGCTGCCTATTATGCCTCGCCCGTCTATGCATTATATGGCCTGAGCGGCCTACCCTCCGCTACCATGCCAGCCCTTCACCAACCCATCCATCATCATGTAGCCTACCATATCCGCGCTGGACGACACGACGTCACCGACTACGACTGGCTCCGCTATCTCGACTATTGCGATCGTGCCTTCTCGTATGGTCGTCCTCTCGTCACGAATGTCAAGCCTGTGGCGGGTCATGTATTGGTCATCGGCATCGATGGATGGGGTAGCTATAGCCTTCCTAAAGCCCAGAACATCCCAAATATTCGCTCATTGATGCAACAAGGCTGCTACACGCTCCACGACCGCTCCGTGCTGCCGTCCAGTTCGGCTGTCAATTGGGCATCCATGTTCAATGGCTCCTGTCCCGAACTCCACGGCTATACAACCTGGAACTCCAAGACGCCTGAGATTCCGTCGTCAGAGCTTGGCGAACACCTTGTTTTCCCATCTATCTTCACCCTCCTTCGCCGCGCGCGACCCGAGGCTGTCATAGGCTGCATCGCCGAGTGGGATGGCATCAAGCATGTCGTCGACACCCTCGCCATCGATAACTATTCCTTAGCCGAAGGGTGGGAAAACGACAATGAGAAACTATGCCGAATGGCTGAGCAATTCATCACCGAGCAACGCCCCACACTCTTTGCAGTTTGTTGGGATCAACTTGATCATACGGGGCATGCCATTGGTCACGACACGCCTGAATACTACCAAACGCTTGCTCACCTTGACACGCTCATCGGCCGCCTTATCCAATCGCTCAAGACTGCTGGCATCTATGATGATACGGTCATCATCGTCACAGCCGACCATGGTGGGAAGGAGAAAGGCCATGGAGGAAAAGATTTGCTCGAGATGGAGCACCCCTTCATCATCTGTGGCAAGGGCATCCGCCAGGGGGCAGTCATCCCTGGTACCTTAATGCAGTATGACACTGCCGCCACCATCGCACACATCTTCTCCCTTACCACTCCTCAGTCGTGGATTGGCCGTCCTGCCCTCTCCGCCTTTGAATAATCGATAATCATTGAAACGCTTACTCCCCCACTCCACAACTACTCTGAACTTTCAACTCATAACACACCTCCATGTCTACTCCTCTCATCATACTCCTTCTGCTCTTCGCCTTCGGCATCGGTGCACTTATCGTTTGGCTCGTCATGCGAGGCAAACTTAATGTGGCACACACTATACTTGACGAGCGTACAGCCGAAGGCGTGCAGTTTCAGCAAACCATCCGTGAACGCGAACAAGCTCTTGCCGAACTTACGGATGCCCGCCAGCAATTGGCCATCCGCGTCGAAGTGCTTACCAACCAACTCGCCAATGAGCAAAAGAACAGCCGCGAAGCTCTCGACAACCGCGAGCAGGCCGCCCGTATTGCCCTTGAGGCCCAAGAGCGACGTCACGCTGAGGCCATTGCTGCTCAACAGGCTCGCTTCGACGAGACGATTGCCCGTGTGTCGGCACAGATGAAGGACGCCACTAATGAGATGCTACGTCAGCGCCAAAAAGAGTTTACCGAGGCCTCCGGCGAGAGCATCGGCGTTCTCGTCAATCCACTGAAGGAGAATATCGAAGAGCTGAAGCGCACTTTGGCCGAAAACAAGAACCAGCAGAGCGCTGATAGCGGAGCCATCAAGACCATCATCCAGCAGATGATGCAGTCGAGCGAAGAGGCACGGCGCAGCACCGACGAACTGACGAGAGTGTTCCGCAAGAGTAATAATGTACAAGGCTTGTGGGGCGAAACGGTACTCGATGAACTACTTGAGAGCCAAGGCCTTACACGCGGCATTCACTACGACGTACAGCCTACCATCCGTGATGCCGCAGGCACAGCCATAATCAGCGATGATGGCAGCCGCCTGCGCCCAGATGTCATCCTCCACCTCGACCAACGCCGCGATGTCATCATCGACTCCAAGGTGTCGCTCGCAGCCTATATGGACTACGTCAACGCCCAAACTGAAGCTGAGCGCAAGCAGGCTCTGGCACTCCACATCGCGAGTATCAAAGAACAGATCAAGAACCTCGCATCCAAGGACTATAGCGCCTATATCAAGCCACCGAAGGTAAAGATGGATTACGTCATCATGTTTGTGCCCAACACCGGAGCGCTCTGGACAGCACTCGGAGCACAGCCTGACCTATGGCGCAAGGCTATGGATCGCGGTGTCTACATCGCCGATGAGCAGACACTCTTCGCCGCCCTCCGCATCATCAACCTCACATGGACGCAGATTCGTCAAGCTGAGAACCACGAGAAGGTTTACGCCTTGGCCGATGAGATGATGGACCGTGTAGGACAATTCATGAAGAAGTATCAGACCATCGGCACTGCGCTACAGAAAGCACAGCAAGCCTATGACGATGCAGAGCGCAAACTGTCGCCCTCGGGACAAAGCATACTTCAAACATGTGCCAAGCTGCAGCGTCTGGGTGCCAAGCCCTCTGACAAGAATCCGTTGCCTCAGATCACCGACATCGATGACATCCCGAAGTTAGAGGGAGAAAGCGGGGATGATATCATTCCTCAATGACTTCATGTTTGATTCTACATATATACGTAAGAGCTGATGCGTATATTCGTAAGAGCCGATGCGTATATTCGTATGAGCTGATGTGTATATTCGTAAGAGCCAATGCGTATATTCGTATGAGCTGATGCGTATATTCGTAAGAGCTGATACGTAAATTCGTAAGAGCCGATGCGTATATTCGTAAGAGCCGATGCGTATATTCGTAAGAGCCGATGCGTATATTCGCGTGGCATTGAGCGAGCGGTCCCTTCATGCCGAGCGAATATTCGTGTGAGTGGAAAGACACTTTGTTATTCTCCCTCCCTATACCGACAGCCATAGTGACGGATATCAAGTGTGGCGAACAAGCTCTCCACAAAAACGACAGACGGGCGTTGGGCGCCCGTCTGCTGAATTACCATTTCGTCGAAAAGATGCGTGGACTGACATTGAGCGAGAGCCAAGCCCAATCCTGCCAACGTTTGTGGTTGCCGCCTTTCAGAACATCCAAGGAGGACGTTCCCAACATGGTGGAGTAGCCTGCAGTCAGCGTGGCATCCTTGGCCAAGCGGATGGTCAGCTGCAGGTCGGCCTCATGTCCTATGGCCTTGTCCAACCCGGCCAACTTCTCAGCTGTCATGAAATAGTGATAGGTCAACTGCAGGGCAACCGCCTCACTCATCTGCGACTCGACGGTCACCAGTGCGTCCTGAAGGCCGGGGTTGAGCTGGATGGAAAGCGGCGAGGCATAGAAATAGTCCATCGCTCCATAGAACTTGTGGTGCGTACCGAAGAGCGTCGAGAAGGCATGCTCGTTTGTGTTGCGACCATCGTTGCCGCTGAGGTAGTCATAGCCCAACGTCAGCTTGAAGGCGGGCACGAAGGTATAACCCATGCGTGCACTAGCCATGAAGGCACCGGTGTCGTACTCGTAGTGGCCGATGACGGTCTTGCCCATCTGATAGTAGAACGAGGCTGCGATGTCGAAGCCCTGAGGGCTGTAGGTGACGTGCGTGCCCAACGTCTGCATGTTGTAGGTCTTGCCTTTCCCATCCTCGCCTTTCTCCTTGCCCACGTTCAGCGCCAAGAGCGAGATGCCTAAGGGGGTGCGAGGAGCTTGGTAGTGATACCACACGCCTTGCATCGCTTTGTAAGGCATTGGGCCACCGTAGTAGAGCCCACGATCGTTCTCGGCCATTTGGTTGAACGAGGCCAAGAGATGTACGGTGTGCGCTTCGCTCTCATAACCCAGACGCAACGCATCATGGCTGTTGCCTGCCACGCTCCAGTCGGAAGCGCCCAACAGGCGCTCGTCATCGTAGGAGAGCAGCTGACGGCCAGCCTGCATGAACAGGCCGTTCGAGGCTTTCACTTTGGCCCATGCCTCGTTCATATTGACGTGACCGGCGCGGTCCTTGATCGCATCCTGCCCCCAGACGCCCGTGTGTTGGGCTGCCACCTTCAGCTGGACAGCTCCACGCTGGTAGCCGATACCTAAGCGTGCGCGTTCGTTAATGAAAAGGGCTGGACGCTCGCCCTCGCCACGAGGGCTGAGGGCACCATTGTTGTATTCGCCTCGGCTGCGCACCTGTGCATCGATTGCCAAATGGTTGGCTTCCTGCGCTAAAGCACTGGAAGCCAAAAGGATGGCGGCGATGAATGTTCGAGTTCTCATGTCTGTTGCTATTTTTCGGGCGCAAAGATAAGCAAAACTTTCCACTTGGCGCGCTTCTGAGTCTTCTTTTTTTGTCCTCAGAACATCGTAGGGTACATCCTGAGCTTGTCGGAGCGTACGCATCCTCACTCTGGCAGGATGCCTATCTCGGCGGCCGAAGCATAGTCCTGACGATCGTGTGTCGAGAGGACGACGAAGCGCAGATAGCGCCCCTCGACGGTGGCGGGAAGGGCAACCTCCTGAACCTCCGACGAGTTCTGCAAGCGTCCCTTCAATACGGGCTCACCCCAATCGCCGTTGTTCTTACCGATATATACTTCGTAGCGCGCAACTCGGCCGTTGGTCATATCCTCACGTCCCTGATAGACAAACTGGGCAACGCGGTAGTTGGTGCCCATGTCGATGACAATCTCGTGAGGACAAGCGGGCTTCGTGGGGCTGTACTGAGAGTGCCAGATGGTCTGCGGATTCTCGTCGATGACGTTGGCGGCTGCTTCATTGCCGCCCTGTTGACTACTACAGCTGACAACACGCCAAGCGGCCTTGCTGACGTGCGGATACAAGCGTTCCTCGGTAATGGGGCTTGCACTGAGGCCATCGACGGCGGCATAAGCCCTGATGACGCCCCCCTTGGTCATATCGAGAGGCTGACTATACACTTGCTCCTTGCCTCCGTCAATGCGATAGCGGATGGTAGCTCCCGGTGTAGGACAAGCGAGAGTCGCGAGTCCACGACGAGCGCTGATCGTGACGGGCGAGCAGATGGGCGAGGTGACGCGTGCGCGCACTGCCAGTTGCTGGTCGGTTTGCGCTTCAGTCACCGGCATGAGGATGAACGAGAAATGCGTCTTACTAGAACGGATGCGGTATTTGTCGATGACGTCGGGGCCACAGCTGGCGTTGCCGAGGGCACGATTGTAGGCATCGAGGTTCAAGATGGTCTGCTTGCACCACGTCATGTCGGATGGATGTTTCTTGCGATCACGGCCGCTGGTGTAGTTGTCCTCAGGACGCCAATGGGCAGCGCTGGCCGTAATGAGGTCGGGAGCCACAACCAGCAGGCCGTGGCCCTCGTCGTCGGTAAGAGCCATCCAGCGCACCTCTTCCTTATTGCCCTGTTCCTGAGGCAGGACGTAGTTGGTCCATTCGTCGCTGACACGGCTGTGGTGGAGTCCGACGAGGGCTGCTTCCTTGCGGTCGCGATAGCTATCCTGCGGTCCGCGACCCAACCAACGCAGGTTTTCGGTGCCCTCGGGCAGCTCGGTGCGGAGTCCCAGACGAGGCAACTCGCTCCCCTTGGGAGTCGGGTCGACGGTGGTATTGACGATGACGACTCCATCGGCCATCACCTTGAAACTCTGGCGCACGGCGAAGCGAGAGTCGCCCGTGGTAGCATAAACATTGGAGATGGCAATGTCCACCGTCTGACCATCTTTGCTCTTCTGTACTTCCCAAGAGCCAGGGGTGAGCTGCAGGTTACGTATGCCCATTTGGTCGTAGCTTCCAGTGCGGCCGCGTTCGTTGTCGGTGGGCAGGCGGAAAGCCTGCAACGTCAAGGGTGCTACGAGCAGGTCGCGTCCGTCGACAGTGTAGCCGACGAGTTGCCCACCCTCAAATTTCAGAGAGAAACGTTCGCCAGTGACGACAACTGTGCCTGCATTATTGCTCACGCTCAATGCTTTAGCCTTAACGGCAACGTAAGGTTTGCGGCTCGTAGCGGCACGCAGGCGGAATTCTTCCTTGGCCACCTCGAAGCCTGCATCAGCCCACTCTGTGGCTTGCTTCTGAGTAGCGCTGAAACGGATAAAGTATTCGGCATCAGTATGCTGTGGAGCTACGACGACACGCTGAGCTTCAGGTAGTGTGACGTCCATCGTCTGTCCGATGCCCAAACGCACGTTGTCGATGGTGCCATGTCCAATCTCGATGCCGTCTTCGAGGAGGGTGTAACTAACGTTCAGTTCGTCAAGTACGCGTTGCTGTAGCTTGCTCTTGAGCATGAAGGCTCCTGCCGTACTATCCTTCATAACGAAGTCGAGGGGCTGGTACACTTTCTTCATATTGAAGCTCTTAGCCGTCGGAGTGTTATCAGCCAGTACGACACCGTTACAGCAGAAGTCATTGTCGTTGGGGTTGTCGCCAAAGTCACCACCATAGGCCCAATACTCACCCTTCGAAGGATTGAGGATGGAAAGTACATCCGCCTTGCTCTTGAGGCCCAAAGCCTCGAATCGGAGCGGAGCACCTGTAGCGCTGACCTTAAGGCCTTGGTCCTTCCAATCCCAAACGAACTCGCCAGCCAAAGCGGGATAGCGCTCGTAGAGGTCGAAGAACTCACGCTGATTGCCCATTGAATTACCCATGGCGTGGGTGTTCTCGCATTGCACGTGGGGACGGATGCCCGTCTTGCCATTTTGGTAATCCTGCAGGCGGCTACGACCAGTGTTCTCGATGAAACCAAGATTGGCGTACATCGTGCTCGTGACGCTGCTCCACTGACTGTTACCTTCGTAGTGGGTGAGGCGCGTCGGGTCGAGGGCGCCGATGCTGTCCATGACAGTGGCGAAGTTGTTGCCATTGCCACTCTCATTGCCAGCGCTCCAAATGATAATGGCAGGATGGTTGCGCAGTGTAAGCACTTGGCGTACAGAGCGCTCTACCATAGCAGGCTTGAAAGTCTCTTCGTGTGAGAGGCGTGTATTGCCATGGCACTCGACATCAGCCTCAGCCAACACGTACAAGCCAAGGCGGTCACAAAGGTCATAAAGGTAGGGATTGTTGGGATAGTGACTCGTGCGGATGCCATTGACGTTGAGACGCTTCATCTGCAGCACATCCGTCTCTATTTCCTCCTTCGTCAGGGTTCGACCTCCGTTCTCGCTGAAACTGTGGCGGTCTACACCATGGAAGATGACGCGGTTGCCGTTGACCAAAAGGGCACCGTCGGCACGTACGCTGACGGTGCGGAGACCTACTTTCAACGTACGGACATCGGTCGGCTTGCCCTTCTCCGATAGTGTCAGGCGGAGGTCGTATAGACGCGGCAGTTCAGCGCTCCAAGGCGTGATGCCCTTGATAGAAGGGAACTGAAGTTCAAGGTCGCCTGTTCCGGCGACAGGAACGGTTTGCGAGGCCAGCACGCGTTGGCCGTCCAGAAGTTGAGCTTCCAACGAGGCTTTCTTAGGTTTAGCACCAGCAATATTGACGGTCAGCGCCGCAGCTGCCTCCGTGTTGTCGTTGGCTAAAGCGGTCGTACGGAAGAAGAAGTCGTGGATACGTGTTTTGGGAGCGCTCCAAAGGTAGACGTCACGCGTAATGCCCGTCAGTCGCCAGTAGTCCTGGCACTCAAGGAACGAACCCGATGTAAAGCGATAGATGCGCACGCTGACGTTATTCACGCCTGCGCGTACCTTATCAGTAATCTTGAACTCACTCGGTAGGTAAGAGTCCTCGGCATAGCCTACGAACTGGCCATTGACCCATACGTAATACCCATGGCCTGCGCCGTTGAAGCGGAGGAACACATCACGACCTTTCCAGTCCTGAGGCAATGTAAACTCACGGCGATAGGAACCTACAGGATTTGCCATATCGCCACGGTAGGTGAAATAATCGGGCCGATCGGTCATGACGCTCCACGTCTGACGGTCGTAGGTGAAGGGGTAGCGGGTGTTAACGTACAGGGGCTTATCCCACTGCTTGTTGTGGCGTAGACCATAGACTTGCCACGAGGAGGGCACCTCTATCTCATCCCAGGCTGAAGCGTCGAACTGGTTTTGGAAAAAGGTGTTGCTGGCTTTGTCGGGGGTGCCCACCCACTGGAACTTCCAAGTGCCGTTAAGGCTGAGGAAGTAGGGCGACGCCTCCAAGGCGTTTGTTGGGGTGTAAGCACTACTGGCATCACTGGCCGAAGCCACGGGGATGTCCAACGTGTGGGCGCGCTGACGATTGAGACTGGTGATGCTGACATCGTCCCATTCCTTAAGTGTTTGTGCGCTGATGGTCAGGCCGCTGATGATGGCCATGACGAGCAAAGAGAAGCGGGTTTTCATACAGGATAAGTGTTAAATGTTGCGTTTACAGCGGCAAAGATAACTAAAATATAAATACATCCCGTTCTTTTTCAAGAAAAAAGAAGCAGAATGTTATTTTGTAGGACCTGAGCATCCTCAATATCTGAAAATTTCAAGTTTCGGTTGTTATGAAGAAGTTAAGAAGTTATCGCTTCGCTCGCCCTTCGGGCAGAAGTTAAGACGAATGCTTTGTTCACAGAAATCTGATAAGAATAACATGGTCATTATGGTATCGTCTTAACTTCTTAACTTCTTAACTTCTTAACTCCCAAGCAAGCGGAACTTCCGAAAGTTAGGTGAAAATCTATTCAACGATACAATTATTTGTTCTTCCTTCATCTCATGCAGATGGTGAGAACGCGCTACGTCTAAAGTCGAAACGCTGACAGGAGGGATGAAAAAGAAAACCCGCTCAGCTCCAACAAAGAGCGAGCGGGTTAAGTTCTATTGTTTTAGCTTGAATTGTATCTGCCACCCACGATGGAGGAGGTAGATTAAAGCAACCTCAATGAGGTAGGCTATCAGATAGCTATACCAAAGATAGCCCGGAGCGTAGCGTGCTATCAGCCACATCACAGGGATGACGGTGAGTGAGAGTGCCAAGGAGATGAATAGAGCCATGCGATGATAGGAATAGAGCTTATACACAACCATAATCGCATAGATATAGCAGAAGGGGACAAAGCTAAGAGCAAAAATGCGCAAGGCATGGTTACTCTCTGTTAGCACTTCAGATGTGGTGGCACCGAAAAGTTCAGCCACATATTGAGGGAACAGACAAACGAGGAGACAAGTGATGGCCATCGCCACTGTGATGAAGCCAAAAGACTTGCGTAGCACGAAATGGAATGAATCTTCATCTCCCTTACCTACTTGGATAGCGCCTAACGACTGCAGCGTACGGCAGGTGCCTGCCAAGAAAAGATTGTAAATCTGCAGCAGATTCATGCAGACAGCAAAGATGAAGATACCATTGCGGCCTGCCGTAGATAGTACGATATTGTTGGCACTGAAGAGTAGCAAGGTAAGACATACCGAGGCGATGGCTAAAGGAGCACCCTGCGAGATGATATTCGCCCATTCGGGTGCTTCATGTTTAAGGGAGAAGTAGAGATGATTGTCCTTGTACCAGTAATGCCTGAGCATCAAGAGTATGCCAACCAGATGACCAATAATTGTGGCCATTGAGGATCCTGCGATGCCCCAGTCGAAGACACTGATGAAGACGATATCGAGGATAAGGTTGACGGCATTGTCTACAAATATGGCAAACGACACAAGTCGAGGACTGCCATCGACGCCGACCATCGTACTTATGGCCCACATCATCAGATAGGCCGGTCCACCCAACAACAACGGACGCAGATACTCAAGGGTAGGCTGTAACAGGTGCTCATTGTCGCACAGCAGTGCGGCTGTCTCATTAGGGATGAAGATACCTGCCAACGTGAAGGCCAATCCGATCAGGAAACAGCCTATCATGGACTGAGTATAAAGGTAACGAAGGCGCGTCTGGTCGTTCTTTCCAAGCGCCATTCCTACCAACATGCCAGCACCGGTCTCAACCAATATGCTCAATGTAAACATCAACTGTATTATAGGCTTAGACAGGTTTATGGCACTGACTCCGTCTTCGCCGATGAGGTTACCGACGATGATGCCGTCAACGACATTGCCCAAACACCCCGACAGCGTGATGAGAATAGACGACCACAGATAGCGCCAGAATTCGGTGCTGAGAACTGCTCTCTCTTGATTATTCATGGTTGATGAACGATTTTAGAGTTTGACAAGCAAGGGCACTTTCCCCCCCTTTTTGTTGGGTATAAAGGGTTCAGTGGACCATGTCACGCTGACATTTCGGCACCCTTGGTTGGCGAACACTTCCTCCAAGCGGCGGCTGAAGCCGTCGAGTACTTCGGCTGCATCACGACCCGCCTCGATGGTGGCACGTACCTGCATGGTATTTTCGGAGGTCTGTACAAACTGGTAGCGACAGATGCCGGGCCAAACCTCGGCTTCGCTGTCGGGCCCGATCATGCTGAAGGTCTGTCCTCCCAGTGTGCAAGCATCATAGCTGCGGCCCTTAATCTCCATGATAGGCAGTTGGCAGCAGTCGCAGTCGGAAGGACGTATACGCACGACATCGCCAACATAGTAGCGAATCACAGGCTGCACAAAGTTGGCCAGGTCGGTAACGAGAATGCCTTCGGACCATTCGTTGGGATCGGTGATGACGTGCCCGTCCTTGTCCACCGGTTCTACGATAATCCAATCGTCGTTGATGTGGAGATGTGGACAGTCGTGAGTCATGGCGATCTCACCGCCCTCAGTCATGCAATAGTTGTTGGCTACGGGGCAGCCGAAAGCCTCACGAAGCAGGTAGTAATTCTTCTCGCTGAGCATTTCAGAGGAAGTCGCTAGATGCTTGAGGTTGATGTGAAGGTTGCCCTTTTTCTGTTCTACGGCCAACGGCACCATTACCGATGGATAGCCTGCCATGGTTTCAGGCTGGTAATCATTGAGTATATCTACGATGTGACTAATACTGTCGAGCACGGAAACGCCCAGTAGGTGATGTTCATAACCAGGGTTGGCAGCCCGCATCCTAAGGAGAGCCCCATAACTTGAAGCTCCATTGGAGAGGTATATGCATGAAGCGCGCTTATGCTTACGGAAGTCGAAAATCTCGGGGTCAACACCGCCAAAGAGGCGCTGCCCGATGAGTTGGGCATGTATCTTATTGCGATGATCATCACGCACCATCAGGAGGGGATTGCCTGTCGAACCCGATGTATGCAGGGCCGTGTAGTCGCCAAGGAGCTTGCTCTGGTCCTCGCTGGCATCACGATCGACATATTCTTCTACCATCTTACGCGTGAGTCGACGATCAGTGACCCAATCATTGAAGTGCTCCATCAACGTCACCTTATGCGTCACGGGCAAATCGGTGAGTTTGAAATCATCGCCGATGTTAGCATAGAGTTCGGCGAAATAAGGCGAGTTGGCCTTAGCGTAATTTACCAACTCACGCAGACGTTGCTGTTGCAGTTTCATACGTTCGGCATGAGGAAGTGTCGCCCCCTCAGCCACAAGGCGTTTAGCCTCTGCAAGTTCTATCGTTTTCATTGTCTGTATTTATTGAGTTTATATCTAATGTTTGTCGTGGAAGCGGCTCACTCGAAGAATCCGAAACCGCCAATGGCGGTAAGCATACGCTCGACATAGTCCCAAGAAGTATGAGACCATGCAAAGCCAAGACGGTAGAGCACCTGTGTCGTATAGTCATTGTCGCGACTGACATCCGTAGTCTTCTGCCCGTGGGCCATATCCTGATAGGCCAGTAGCGATGACATCTGACGAGCCTTCTGCGGGTCGTTCTTAGCCTCGTCCATCACGGCGGCGAACTCCTCTTGCTCGACGAAGCGAACGCCATCGCCGACGGTGGTCAGTCCTTGCAGGACGTCGCCGAGGAACTGCGTGTGGATGTTGTAGGGATGGAAGACGCAGCAGGCATCTGGCGCCGTGGCCAGCAGGAGGATGGCTTGTGCAACCTCGTTGATGGGCGAGAACTCGACGCGTTTGTTGCGCATGGCGTAGGGACAGCAACCGAGCATGTTGTAAACCTTGATACGTCCCATGAACGAGTTGGTCGAGAAGTTGGCCTGAAACTCGCCGTCGGTACTGCGTGCGGCGAGGTTGCCAACGCGCATAATCTTAGCGTTTAGCCCATGCAAGGCCACGGCATCAAGGATGAGCCGCTCGGCCATGAACTTGGAGTAGATGTACTTATTGCCAAGGTACTGACCCATGAAGAGGCGCTGTTCAGTGAATATCTCATCCTTGGGCTCGCCTACCCACAGACCGCGCGTGCTGGCCGTAGAAATATGAACGAGGCGTGCGCCCGTGCGCAGGCAATAGTCGACGCACCGCTTGGCACCGCCGATGTTGACATCCTCGATTTCAGTGCCTTCACTGAAGTGCTTGACGATGGCGGCGCAATTGAAGACGGAATCCACTTCGAGGCCTTCACCAAAGTCGCTGGTGACATCGCCAAGGACCACATGAAGGCGCGTGCCGAAGAGATCCTTGAATGCATCGGCGAAATAGTAGTAAAGCAGCGTGCGCAGACGGCGCTCGGCGGCCTCTTCGCTCTTGCCGCGAACGAGACAGTAGATGTGGGGTGCGTCGGAGTTAATGAGTTCGCGCAGGATGTGAATGCCTAAGTAGCCTGTGGCGCCCGTCAGCAGGACGTTGCCCAAGGCGTGACGCTCGCCGTTACGGAACGCGGCGAGGGTGTTGGCCGCCAGGGCATTGTTGATGGCCGTGTAGTCGAATGACGAAACCTCGTCAGCCCCTGATGTATCGCTCTCGCCCGTGATAAGGCGTGCCAAGGCGCGAGGGGTAGGATTGGCAAAGACGTCACCGTAGGCCACGTGCAGGCCGGTCTTGTCAGCCTCGATGATGACGCGCGTGACGACAAGCGACGTGCCACCCAACTCGAAGAAGTTGTCGGTAGCGCCTACCTTATCCATCTGCAGGATCGTTGCGAAGATGTCGCAGAAGGTGCGCTCGGTCGCGTTGGCTGGCGCCTCGTAAGCGGAGGTAATGGCCAACTGAGGCTCAGGCAGCGCCTTGATGTCGGTTTTGCCATTGGGCGTAATAGGCATGGCGGCAAGCTGCAGATAAGCTGTAGGCACCATGTATTGCGTGAGGCTCTTCGAAATCTCTGCTTTCAATGCATCGGGCGCTATTTCGCGATCGGCCGTATAGTAGGCGCAGAGGTGCTCCTTGCCGCTCAGCTTGCGAATGAGGATAACGACCTTCTCGATACCCTCCACCTTCAGCATCACATTCTCGATCTCTCCGAGTTCGATACGTAGTCCGCGTAATTTGATTTGATGGTCGGTGCGTCCGAGGATAACGACATCGCCGTCAGGCAGCCAACGGGCATAGTCACCCGACTTGTAAATGCGCTCGCCATGATAGTCGACAAAACGTTCACGCGTCATCTCATCGAGGTTGTTGTAACCGCGAGCCACACCGCGACCGCCAATATAAAGTTCACCCACTACGCCAACGGGCAATTCGTTGCCATCGCTGTCGACGATAAATTCCTTGACATTCAGCTGCGGCTTGCCTACTGTTACCATCTCGGCATGAGTCAGTTCCTTATTGTTAGAAGCTACGGTGATCTCCGTCGGACCATAACAATTAAAGATACGTGCGTGTGTGACGCTACGCATCTGCGAGAGCAGTTGATCGGAGAACTTCTCACCGCCGGCACGGCAGATCTTGACGCCTGCCAGTGCGCGGCAGAAATCATCGCTCGTAAGCCATGTAAGCCAGCGCGAAGGAGTGCCGGAGACCATGTTGATACGTTGGTCGCGAATCAGGTTTGCCAAATCGAGCGGGTTGTTGGCCTGCTCCTCGGTGGCTACGATAAGCGTCTTGCCGGTGAAGTAAGCCATACCGATGTCTTGCAGGGCTGCGTCGAACGAGATGGTGGTCACGCTCAAGATTCGTTCGGCGTCCGTGAACACGGCATTGGCAAAGACATTGGCAGGATGACCATAGAGGTAGTTGCAAATGCCTTCGTGGCGAAGCATGACGCCCTTAGGACGACCTGTGGAACCGCTGGTATAAATGAGGTAGGCAAGGTCGTCGGGGGTGATGTTAGTAGTAATGGGATCGTCGCTAACAGAACCATCCAAAAGTTCCTCTACGTCGATGGCCTTGTCGGCAGGAACCGTGCCTAGGCGGTCGGCAGTTGTTATGATGTAGCGGGCTTCGCTATCTTCGAGGATGAGGCGTACGCGGTCGGCCGGATATTCAGGATCGCAGGGGATATAGGCGGCACCGGCCTTAAGCACGCCGAAGAGTGAGAGGATGAGACGGCTGGTGCGCGGCAGCAACAGCGCCACACGGTCGCGTTCCTTGACACCTCGAGCACGCAGGGCGGCTGCTATGCGGTCGGTAAGCTCGTCCATCTCCTGGTATGAATAAGTAGCATCGATGGCGACGAGCGCGTCCTGCGTAGGATGCTCCAGCGCGAAATGATGGATGCATTCGTGGAAAAAGCGGAAAGGCGCTTCGCCCGTGGCCACCTGACGCAGGTGGCAGAGTTCCTGCTCCTGACGGGCACTGACGATAGAGAGCTTACGCACTGAGGTCTGAGGCTCTGCCATCATGCGCTCGGCCACAGCAACGATACTCTCAGCCAGTGCCTCGCCTAGGCGGGCGCTGTAGAGCGAATCGTCGTACTGAACGACAACGCCGCGCGATTCAATCTTGATGTTGATTTTGAACTTTGGGACGTTCAGTTCCAAGAGTTCTTGCTGTATGGCCTGTCCGCCTACGGTGTACTCCGAGAGCACACCTACCTGATAGGCGTAGGCGATAGCAGGACGGAAGCCGTAGTCGCCAGCGATACGTGCGAAGGGATAGTCCTCGTGGCGGAGGGTGCTGTCGAAGGTGTCGCTGACGTGATGCAGGAATTGTTCGGCAGTGACGTCAGAAATATTGAGCCCGAGGGCCAACGTATTGACGAACATACCGACGGTATCGGCGATGCGCAGGTTGGAACGTCCGCTACTGACGGTGCAGAGGTAAACCTCGCGATTGTTGGTGTAGCGTGAGACGACGTAGGCCGTAGCCGCCAGGAAGAGGTGGGCGGGCGTAATCTCCTGCTGACGACAGAAGGTGGCAGCACGCTCGAAATCGGGTTTGCAAACAGCTTCGCCGATGAAGCCCTGCTGGTCGGTCTTAGGCATGTCAGCAGGAATCTCGCTTGCGCCTTCGCAAGTCTGCAGACGCTCGGCAAAGAACTGCTGCGCAGCGCGGAACTCATCGGTATCCTCTGCTGCCTGCTGGTCGTGGGCGAAGGATAGGTAATCATAGCTCTCCGCCTCAGCAGATGCGCCTTCGAGCTGAGCACTTATTTCACGAATGAGAAGGTCGGCCGAACCGCCGTCGAAAACGAGGTGATGCACATCCAAGAGCAGATGAGCGTTCGAGTTTGTTCTGACGACGACAGCACGATAAAGCGGCGCTTTCTGCAGGTTGAACGGCTGCACGAAGTCGTGTTTGAACGCGATGAGTTCGTCGTCGCTCATCTGCATGACAGGCACCTCAACGGGCACGCGCCCTTCGAGCGTTTGGACAATCTGGTCGCCTTCGGTCGTGAAGTGAACGCTCAATTCGGGATGGCGCTCCACAACTGCTTTCACGGCCGCTGCCAACTTCTCAGCCTCAACAGCAGAGGGGTAAGTCAACAGATAAGGAATATTATAGACAGTCGAAGCCGGGTCTTTCAGGCATTCGAAGTAGACGCCCGTCTGTGCATAAGTCAGCGGTGCCGACTTGACCTCTACGTTAACGGGTGCGCTAACTGGCTGAGCTGATTTAGCGCTTCCGCTCATCATCGCTGTCAGTATCTCATTCTCAATGGACTGCAACGAGCCCGTCTTGACGAGCGACTTGGAGTCGAGCGCTACGCCAAAGCGCTTATTGACCTGAACGGCCAGCTTAATAGACGAAATAGACGTCAGGCCGGCATAGCCCAAAGGCGTAGTGATGCCGAAGTCGCCATTGCCGACAACGCCTGCGATCAACTCGTGGAGCTCCTGCTCAAGAACATTCATGGGAGCGTTGCACTCCTCCACAGTGGCCTGCTTTCGCTCTGGCTTAGGCAGGGCGCGCTTGTTCACCTTCTGGTTCTGGTTGAGCGGAATGGCGTCTATCTGCATCGTCACAGCAGGTACCATATAAGGCGGCTTCTCGTCGAGAATGAATTGGTTCAAGGCATCGATGTCTATGGTTTGATCGCTGACGATATAGGCTGCGATGAACTTGCCACCACCCTCCTCGTCAAAGGCTTGCACGGTTGCATCCTTAATGCCTGGGAAATCGCGGATAATGCCCTCGACCTCCTTCAATTCGATGCGGAAGCCGCGAATCTTGACTTGCCCATCGCGGCGTCCTACGAACTGGATTTCGCCTGAAGGCAGATAACGAACGATGTCACCCGTGCGATAGACGCGCGCATACTTCGCCTCGTCGGTGAAGGGATTGGGCGTATAGACCTCGGCCGTCTTCTCGGGACGATTGAGGTAGCCGCGGCTGACCTGAGGACCGCTTACCCACAGTTCACCAGCCGCACCAACGGGGAGGCGGTGACCCTGAGGGTCAACAATATAGAGACGCATATTGTCCAAAGGACGCCCAATGGGAATCTCCTTACGTCGGCTGTCGACGAGATAAGTGGTCGTGAAAATCGTGCATTCTGTTGGGCCGTAGCCATTATAGAAATGATAACCCTTAGGCGGCGTCAGCGTTGCCAGTTTCTCGCCACCCGTAGAGAGGTGCAACAGCGAATGATTATCTATGCTGGTCGCAAACTGATAACCCACCTGCGTCGTCATGAAACTGTGGGTGATGCCGTTACGCTCAAAATACTCATTGAGCGCAACGAGGTCAAGGCGCAGTTCCTCAGGGACGATATGCACACAGGCACCCGTGGTAAGCGCTGGATAGAGATCCATCATGCAGGCGTCAAAGCCGTAGCTGGCATAGGCTGCGACTCGATGCTCTGGACGCAAGTCGTAATAACGACGATACCAATTGCAGAAGGCAACCAGATTGGCATGTATCAACTGACAGCCTTTGGGTACGCCCGTCGAACCAGAGGTATAGAGGAGGATGAAAAGCGATGAAGGTTGGGGGGCGAGTGCTGCCAGCGATTGTGGAGCAGGCGCAGGTAGGTGCTCGAGTTCGCGAGTCAGCAGGACATCGCCTGTGTATTCGTCGACGAGTTCACGCAAGTGTTCATCGGCAATCAACAGCCGTGCACTTGCATCCTGCATCATGAAGTTCAGACGCTCGCGAGGATAACTCGGGTCGAGCGGCTGATAAGCGCAGCCAGCCTTGAGCACGCCCATCGAAGCTATAGCCATCCACTCCGACCGACCGATGAGCACAGACACGACATCCTCCGCGCCCAAACCGCGAGCAGCAACTGCTGCCGCTATATTGTCGCTGAGGCGGTCAACCTCGGCGTATGTGTACTGACGGTCAGCATAGACAACGGCAAGGCGGTTAGGCGTAGCCTGAGCCTGACGGCGGAACAGCGAGACGATGGTCTGCGTGTCGTCGTATGCGACATCCTCGGGGTTGAAGGTGTCGAGCAGTTCGAGTTGCCGTTCAGTCGTGATGTCAATGTCGCATAGCTGCGTCTGAGTGAGCATACCCTCGCAGACGGCCTCATAACTCTCCAGAAGCTGGGCGATGAGCGCTGGCGAATACTCGTTGCCATTGTATTCAGCCTTGATGTGATAGGCGCCGTCGTAGATGAAGGCTTTCAGATAGAGCGGGACATCGAGGGTGCTGTTTCCCAGGCGAATGGTTTGCATAGCGCGGTCGCCCATCTGCTCGTTGGAGAAGAGGGTGCCATGCCAAGCAAACATCGAGTTGCTCTGCAGCCCGAGGTCACGGACGGCATCGGCATAGCTGTAGACATCGTGCTCGCGACATCCTGTCATCTGCTGCTGGTTCTCCTTGAGGAAATCGATGACACTTGTGTCGGCCGTGAACTTGGAATAGACGGGCACCGTACGCACGAACATACCCACGGTGCGGCTGAGCGCCTTCTCCTTGCGACCATTAAAAACCGTAGTGAACAGCGACTCGTGTTCGTTGTTGAATTTAGCCAAGAGGAAGGCGTAAGCCGCCGTGAAGAGCGTGCTACGATAGATTCCTGTGCGATGACAGAAGTCGTTGACGCGTTCCATCGGTATGCTCAGCACGCGGACGAGGCTGTCCTCGCTGTGCGCTCCGCCCTCAAGGTCGGGCAGCACGGGAGTTGACGTGTCGCCGCAATCAAAGTTCTGAGCATACCAGCGCTTGCTCTCATCGTGGGCTTCGGTCTCACGCGCGGCCTGTTCGACCTCCACTTGCTGAGCCAGCGAGCGCAGTTCGGGCTCAAGGTGACGACCATGATAGGCGCCATCGATGTCGTTGAGCATCAAGGTCATCGAAGTGCCGTCAACGATGATGTGGTGGTAGTCGATGAAGAGATAGTAGTGAGCACCATCATCGAACAGACGCATGCGGAAGAGGCGGTCGCCGAGGATGTCGAAAGGAACGACTAACTGCGACTTGACCTGCTCGAAATCGGCAACCTGCTCAACAGCGATTGCAAAACTGGCATCGGGTTCTATCGACTGGCGCGGTTCGCCATCATCGTCGACGCTTATGCGAGTGAAGAGCGTAGGATGAGCCATGACAGCGGTCGCGATGGCCCTGCACAGGCGGTCGGAATCGAGGCTATGGTCTAATACATATATATAAGGCAGGTTGTAGCAGACCTCGCCAGCGTGGCTCATACACTCGACGTAAAGTCCTTTCTGTGATTGTGACAAGGGAGCGGAGGAGAACATAACTTATTAAATTGAGAAGTTGAAATGTTGAAAAGTTGAAATGTTGAAAAGTTGAAAGTGAAAGAGTAAAAGTGAATAAATATATTTACCACTTTGTAGAGAAGATTCTGGGAGTGATATTCAACGAGAGCCAAGCCCAATGAAGACGACCAGAGTCGGAAGCACGCTTAAGTTCTTTCATCGTTTCGGTACCGACCATGAACGAGTAGCCAGCGGAGAGTTTGGCATAAGGCCAGAATTGATAGGACGCTGTTAGTTCGAGTTCGTGACCAAGGGCACGGCTGAAGTGTCTCAGGTCTACGGTCGTAGCCAGATAATGGTAGGCTGCATTGAATGAAAGTTTCTTAATTGGAGTATAATCGGCAGCCACATAAAGATTCTGAAGGCCAGGCGAGAAACCATCGGCGAACGCACTCAAATAGAAGAAATCCATAGCGCCATAGAACTGGTGGTGAGAACCATAGAGGCTAGTGAAGCCCCTCATCTCCTTGTGGTACACTAGTCCTGCCTGCCCTTCACTACGCACGTAATAGAACTCATCACCGCTGAGGTAGTCGTAGCCACTCGTGAAACGCCATTGTGGATTAAGGGTGTACTGCAGTTTTCCGCTTGCCATCCACGCTTTGATGGGCATACCGCGCTCGGTCTTTCCGAATTGGCGATAGTACGAACCTTCGAACAGCCAAGACTTCGGAGTCCACAACAGGTAGATACCAGCCAGATGCTGGAAGCGTGTCTTGCTGGGTCCCTGCACGCCAAGGTTCATGAACAGCAGCGAAGTTCCCAGTTTTGCGCGTGACGCATCATAGTGGTACCAGACGGTCTGCATCGATTTATAGGGCTGCGCACCATCCCTATAGATAGTGCCGCCATTGGTGTTCTCTGCATTTTGGTTGAAGCCCAAGATGAGATGCGCCTTGTGGCCGTAGCCCTCATAGCCGAACTTGCCCACGTCGTGCGAGGAGGCGGCCATCGCCCAGTCGTCACTACCGATGATGCGCTCGTTGTCATAAGCCAATTCTTGTCGGCCAATCTTGGCGAACAGCCCCACGGGCGCTTTCAACTGTATATAGGTTTCGTAAAGGTTCACGGTGCCTTTGCCCGCCTGCCCCCATACGCCAGAATGTTGTATACTGATCTTGGCATCGAAGTAAGGGCGCTCATAGCCTACGTTGAGGCGCGTACGTTCCATGAGGAAAGCTGCAAAGTCTTCGCTTTCACTTTCTTCATCCACAGGCAGTCCGCCCTGACGATACTCTCCACGCGACAAGAACTGTGCGTCCAAGGTCAGTTTGTTGGTCTGTGCCGTGCTGTCGCCCATTTCCGTCGAGGTACTGGCTACAGCCATCGCCGACGCAACTGAAGCGACTATAAACGTTTGTATCCGTAAGAATCTCATCGACTATTCAAAACTATATGCGTTATACCTTGTAACTTTCTTCAAATCTGAAGTGTCCCGGAAGCCGGGCGTTACGCCTGAACGTCAATCCTAATCGTCGCTCTCTTCGAAGTCAAACAGGCTGATGAAGCCTGTGAGTTTGAACACGTTCTTGATTTCGTCATTCACGTCCTTAAGAATGACTTTGCGGCCGTTGGCTTTGGCATATTTGAGTATGCTCAGCAGGATGCGCAAACCGCTTGACGCAATATAGTCCAGTTGTGCACAGTTGAATTGGATGTCGCGTTCGTCGGTAGCGAACAGGGGTTGCAGGGCATTCTCTACTTCCTGAGCTGCTGCGGTGTCGAGTTCTCCTTCAAGGACAGCTATGATGCGCTCGTCCTTCTCAATGATGGTTGTTTTCATCGTCGTTTTCGTTTAAATCTCCTCTCTTTCTGGAGAGAGGGGACGAGGTTGAGTATTTTTGAGTTTATGAATAAGCGTCAATACATTCTTTCCGTCCATGCGTTCATAATTGATGGAATCCATCAGCTCACGCATAAGGAAGATACCGAGCCCGCCGATAGGGCGATCTTCTGCGGAGAGGGTCGTATCGGCTTGGGTGGCCTCGGTCGGGTCGAAGGCCACGCCGTTGTCAATAATTCTAATACAAAGGTGTTGGTTCCCGCTTCCGTCTGATTCGTCTTCCTGGACGTCAGCCTCAACGGTCACCTTGCCGGTCGTTTCCGTGGGATAAGCATAGTCGATTACGTTCACGACGGCCTCCTCAATGGCAAGTCGAAGGTTCGAAGCCAGGCTCTTGTCCATCCCAAGGCGGGTGGTGAGCGATTTCACGAACGCACCAAGGCGGTCCACTTCAGCGACTTCGTTCTTGAGTGTGATGGTCTCGTGCAGTAACGTATGCCTGCTCTTGGGCGTATAGCGGATGGCCAGCATCGTCAGGTCGTCGCTTTGTTCGGCCTCACCGACGAACGCGCTCACGCATCTGCTCATATTCTCCAATATTTGGGGGGCCGTCAGTTCAGGCGTTGCCATACGCTCGAGGGCCTGAAGCAGCCGTTTCTCACCGAAGAGTTCCCGTTGCGGATTGCGTGCCTCGGTGAGTCCGTCGGTATAGAGGAAGAGGGCGGCTCCCGGAGCCAGTTGCTCTTCCTGCATCTGATAGTCGAAGTCATTGAACAGGCCGAGGGGCAAGTTGGCCGTAGCTTGCAATTCGCGTACTTCTGTACCGTTGATGACGAAGGGATGGTCATGTCCTCCATTGCAATAGCGTAGACGTCCTGTGGGCAGGTCGAGCACGCCGACGAAGAAAGTGACAAACATATTCGACCCATTACCTTCACATGCCGCTTCGTTCAGTTTTTTCATGATGCGCGAAGGGTTGGCATCATGCGACGTCGAGGAGCGGAAGAACGCATGTATCACCGCCATCACCAATGCCGAGGGGACACCCTTACCACTCACATCGCCGATGCAGAAGAACAGTTTCTCATCGCGCACGAAATAGTCATAGAGGTCTCCGCCCACTTCCTTAGCAGGCTCCAGCGTACCCGTCACGTCAATATCGTGGCGGTCTGCAACCAGTTGGTCGTGCGTTGGCAGCATCTCCATCTGTATGCTCTGGGCGATGCGCAACTCGCCGTTGATGCGTTCTTTTTCCACCGATGCCGCGTGAAGCCTACGCAGATTACGTGCGGAGCGGTATAAAATGTATCCCAGCAGCAACAAGCCTGCCAACGACAGCAGCAGGATGTTCAGGCTCATGCGGTTCAACTTGCCATACACTTCTTCGTCATAACTCACCAATGCCAGCTGCCAGTAGGGTCTACCCTTCATGAAGGCGTAGAACGCATAGCCTTCGCGACCATCAAGGATATCACGAAACGGCTTCACGTCCGAGCGGCCGCTATCGCTTCGCCAGTGTGCTTTCGTGCTGTCATTGATGAGGTCCACGATAGCATTCACCCTGTCGCGCGATACCTTTTTCTCGTCGGGGCCAGCTATCAGATGGCCATCCTCGGTAAGCAGCAAGATAAACGAAGAGTTGTATTTACGACGATTATTCAGCGTGTCGCCCAGCCAGTTCAGACTCATGTCTGCGCCCAACACGCCCAGGACCTCGCCCGAGACATCGTGCAGGGGTAGCGCATAAGTAGTGATCAGCCCATGACCACCTTTTTCATCCTGGTAGGGCGGGCTCCAACGAGCGCTGTCGCTCTCGACGACGCTTGTGTAGAACGTCATCGACAGATAGTCGTGGTCGGCACCTCCTATCTGCTCCGTGCGTAGCGTGTCGCCACTCCATCCCGCCCATGGCTCAAACCATCGGCCGCGATCAGGGTAGTAGTCGGCACGCATGGCCACCGCACTACTGACGAACAGGGGATGAGCTATCGTCAACCGCTCGGCCACATGAAAAAGCGAGTCGGGCTTCTCCAGATTACGCAGCGCGTCCCACACGTGATCGCTAAGTGCATTCTCCGCTGCATTCAGCGTGCCCTTGATGAGGATGGCCTTCGTCGTCAACTCGCTCTCGGCGTGCGACTCCAATTCATCCTCCAGCAAAGCTCGTGTATAGAAATACTGGATGCTGGAAACCAGTTCCAGCAACACCGCAGCCGTCAGGATCACATACAAGCTCGAATGTTCCCTAAATGATCGTATCACGCCAGCTAATGCTTTCATTCGCGATTGGATTTTCAGTCGATAAAATCGGCACAAAGTTAATGATTTTTGCGGAACTGCTGATAACAAAAGGCCTTTTTTATTCATCAAGGTCAAATAAATTTGATTAGTAGTACATTTTTTGCGGAAAATAACTATTTTTGCAGACGATAATCGCTATCTCTTTAGGAGATGATCTACATTGACGACCATTCGGCACAGACTGACCTCAACATCGCTTGGCCAAAGCTCTCGGCTCAGCGCCGCGAATACTTGCAGCACTTTCGCCGCGAGTCCGACCGTCGTGCAGGAGCAGCTGCTTATCTGCTGCTGTGCAGAAGCTTGCGCGAGGAGTACGACATCCTCGAGAAGCCAATCTTCGATTTCGGGCCACAGGGAAAGCCGGAGCTGAGGATGGACAATGGACAATGGACAATGGAGAATGGAGAATGGACAATGGACAATGGACAATGGGAAATGAACAATGAAGAGAGGAGAATGGAAAATGGGGAATGGAAAGGTCCTAACATCCACTTCAACCTCAGTCATTGTGATGAGGCTGCCGCCTGTGTGATAGACAATCAACCGGTTGGCATCGATGTCGAAACCATCAGCGCCTACGACCCTCAGATGCTGCCTCTGACAATGAACCTTTCGGAACAGCAAGCCATCATCAAATCCGACTATCCAGAACGCGTCTTTGCCTGCCTTTGGACGATGAAGGAAGCGATGCTCAAATGCTTGGGAACAGGGTTGCCGGACGACCTTCCCAACCTGCTCATTGACCTTCAGAAAGAAGACTACACAAGCCTTTGCGAAGCGTGCGACAAGTCACTCATTATCAAGCAAAACCTATCTGCAATTTCTTTCAAGAATAAAGACATTACCCAAGTCCGACTTCGTCATCCTCGTTTCCATTTCCTGACCGCCATCAGCGCCGACCTTCGCTTCGCTTTCACCGCCTGCCGAAGTAAAGGCTGACGGACAAGCACTCGCTTTCTCACTAGCCTTCGTACCGCCCCTATAAACTGTGTTCTTCAGCCCATAAACTTGCATCTTGTCACGCTACGAACAGACGTGTAGCATCACCCCTTTATACGCATCGCCCTACACGTATATTCGCTCAGCCCTACACGTATATTCGCTCAGCCCTACATGTATATTCGCATCGCTTGTAGCGAACGTTCGAATGAGGTGGATCACCTTGGTGGTCCACCTTCAACGAATATATGTAGCAGCGCCAATGAGCAGACAGGAAATGCTTTGCGACCAGAGGCAAGCGCTTCCATCTACAGACGCGACGAAGACTACTAACAAACACGTTCGCCCATACGACCATTCACTCTTCAGCTTAAAAGCAGCCGAAAAAAGGGGGCGTTTCAGATTTTTTAACTTCAAGACTGATGGTCGGGTCAGAATAAATCTATACATTTGCCGACTGAATACGTAATGTAGCGCACACCTGCGCGCGATGGTAAGCAAGAAATGAATGATATCATCCTCTCCAGTTTTCTGAGTCTGTTCGCCTTGTTTGGCAAGGAAGAACAGGTGGACGAGGCGCGAGCACGGACTATGCTCGCGAGCTATCTGCGTCATCATTTCGGCGTCCGCAATGTCGAGAACTACCTCAACCTCTACAGCGATATGCGAGGGGCCTACGAGCTTACCGACCAACTGGATCCTCAGGCCGTAGTCGCTCAGATCTGCGAGAACCTTCAAGGCAAGATCCAAGTTCGCGAGGGCTGGATGCTCCTCCTACGTCTGCTGGAGTTCTGCGGCATTCGTGGCGAGAACATTCACCCCATGTTCAGCGTTATGGCCGACCGCTTCGGCGTTGACGACGAGACGCTCACGGACTACATCGACTTCGTCAAAGGACGCAGCACTCAGCACGTCCTGCTCCACAAACTGGACGACACCGATGGCGAACTGAAGACCTTGTACGACGCGCGGACAGGACAACTCATCTTCACCTACACAGGCGGCGACAATGTCCTGCTTAATGACGTTCCCGTCCTCTCGGGAGCTTACCAAGTGTGGCTGCAGAGTAGCGTCCTCAAGGGACGTACGGGAAGGCCAGTCTATTATTCCGCTATCGTCGATGCCCACGTGAACGCCAACGGAAACGGGAAAGCCATCAAGGACGGAGGCGGGATGCACCAAGTCACGTTCTGCGGTCGCGACATCAATTTCCGCTTCCCCAATAGCGACAACGGTATGCACGATCTGAGCTTCGAGCTGCAGGGCGGCGAACTGTTGGCTATCATGGGCGGTTCGGGAACGGGCAAATCGACCCTGCTTTCCATCCTCAATGGCACGCTCAAGCCACAGGAAGGCACCATCACCATCAACGGGCACAACATCGACGAGCCCGAGGCGAAAGACCTCATCGGATTCGTCCCACAAGACGACTTGCTCATCGAAGAACTGACGGTCTACGAGAACCTCCTCTTCACGGCCCGACTCTGCTTCGAAGGTCTCGAGGCCGACGAGCTCGACCGCCGCGTGATGAAGACGCTCAAGGACCTGGGCCTTGATGCGGCCAAGGACTTGAAGGTGGGCTCTGCCATCAACAAATACATCTCTGGTGGACAGCGCAAGCGACTGAATATCGCCCTCGAATTGATACGCGAGCCCGCGGTGCTCTTCCTCGACGAACCGACGTCGGGGCTGTCGTCTGCCGACACCGAGAAGGTCGTCAACCTGCTGAAGGAACAGACGCTGAAAGGCAAGCTCATCGTAGTGAACATTCACCAACCTTCGAGCGACGTCTACAAACTGTTCGACCGCTTGTGGTTGCTCGACCGCGGTGGCTATCCCGTGTTTGACGGCAATCCTATCGACGCCATCACCTATTTCAAGACGGCAGCCGACTACGCCGATGCCGAGACAAGCGCCTGCCCCACCTGCGGCAACGTGAATCCCGAGATCGTGCTGAACATCATCGACGAACGGGCGCTCACGGGCAGCGGCGAACTCTCCGACGAACGCAAGATGACGCCTCAGGAATGGCACGCCCTCTACCTGAAGCACCGTCCGCAGTTGTCTCAACCCGAGGTGACCGACGTACCTCCGTCCGACCAACGACGTCCCAACCGACTGAAGCAGTTCATCATCTTCCTGCAGCGCAACTTCCGCACAAAGATTACCAATTTGCAGTACTTGTGCATCACGCTCTTAGAGGCTCCGCTTTTGGCCATCGTCTGCGCCCTGCTCACACGCTTTGCGCCTCCCGAAGGCTACACCGTGATGAACAACAAGAACCTGGTCAGCTACTTCTTCATGGCCGTGATTGTAGCTACGTTTATTGGCATGAGCGGTAGCGCTGAGGAGATAATCAAGGATCGAGCACTCCTCAAACGCGAGAAATTCCTACGCCTCTCCTATGGCAGTTACATCTGGTCTAAAATCGTCTATCTCGCAGGTGTATCGGCCATTCAGACCTTGCTCTTCATTCTCATCGGCAATGCCATCATGGGGCTGCACGGGCTGACGCTCATCTGGTGGTTGATTCTATTCGTGACCGCTTTGCTATCCAACCTCGTCGGGCTACTGCTTTCTCAATGTCTGAGTTCTGTCGTGGCCATATATATCAGCATTCCCATCCTGCTGATTCCCCAAATCCTGCTATGCGGACTGGTCGTCAGCTTCTCCGACTTGACACCCAAGAGCACGACGGGCAACGTCCCCGTCATCGGCGACCTGATACCTTCTCGCTGGGCTTACGAGGCGCTGGCAGTCACTTCGTTCACCGACAATGCCTACGAGCAACCATTCTTTGCTATCGACAAGCCTAAATACGAGAACCAATGGCATCTGGCAGGCGTCGTCTATGAACTGCAGTCGCAACTCGAGACGATGAAGGACGAGCAGAAACGCGGGCTTACTGTTGACCCTGCCCACATGCGCGTTATTCGCACGAATCTGCCTCGCTTGGCAGCTTTCTGCGGTATCGACAACTACTCGGGCGAGGAGAGCTACGAGCCGTTGCACGCCTATCTGAAAGGAGCCGAGAAGCTCCTCACAAAGCGAGGCAACACCTATACCCTGCAGGCCGACCGCATGATGGCAGAAGCCCTCCGTCTGAAAGGCAAGGAGGGTGTGCTGCAACTCAAGCGCGATAACTTCAACCTCAAACTCGAAGACCTTGTCACAGGTGCAGACCAAGGGCGCATGCTTGACATCGTCGACGACCATATCGTTCCGCGAGCAGGACTAGTGTTCCTGACACCACAAAGTCATATCGGCCGTGCTCCATTCTACAGCAGCGAGAAGATCCTCGGCTCGTGGCACGTCAAAACGCTTTGGTTTAACCTCGCCGTGCTGCTCATGATGTGCATCTTCGTCGGAGCACTTCTCTTCACTGACTGCCCAGGACGCTGGCTACGCCATGACTCCTGAACGATGGCAGCGCCTCTTGCATCGGCAAGGATTCCTAAACTCCAATTCATACCCCCATATTCACATCATAAAGAGAACAGAAACAAAACAACATTATTAACAATTAATCTCAAAAACAAAAAGATGAAGAAACTTTCATTTCTCGCTGTGGCTCTCACAGCAATGATCTTCGCAGCCTGCGGAGGCAACAAGACTGCTCAGACCGCTGAGAACGTCGACACCGTCAAGAGCTTCGAACAGCAGCAGCTGGAAGCTAGCATCAAGCAGAACTTCGACAGCCTCGCTTCTGAGATTGGTAAACTGAAGCAGCTGCCCATCCGCAAGAAGGACGGCATGATCACCCTCACCGAAGAAGAGATGCAGGTGAAGCCCAACTACCTTTTGGAGCCCGGCATCGCCGAAGAGACTACGACTCTCGCCGAGAAGTACCGCGTCCTCAGCGCTATGCAGGTTGACAAGGAAATCGCCGACCTCTATGGCATGTCCACACAAGAGTACGAGAACGAGATTGCCAAACTGCTCGTTGACATCAACGATCCTTCGTTCAAGTCTATCGAGAACACCGCCAACATCTATGAGGCAACCGAGGAACTGTACAACGCTATGGACGAGAACGGCCGCATCAACTTCTTCTGGCAGATTGTGGCTACCTCCCTCGTTGAGCAACTTTACGTGATCTCGCAGAACACCGACAAGTTCCTGACTGCCTTCGACGACGACGCTGCTTCCAACGTATCGCTTCGCGTCATCCTTATTCAGGATGCCATCAATCGCCTGACGCAGTACGACCCCGAGATTATCCCTGTGGCCGAAGCTTTCGACCCCCTCACGGTCATCAATGCTACCAACGTGCCCGAGCTCAAGTCCCAGCTCGACTCTGCTAAGGATCAGATTGCTGCTGCTCGCAACAGCCTCCTCGACTAAATCAACTGCACGAATACACAGCACAACAAAGGGAGGGCGCCTCGCAATGAAGCGCCCTCCCCTATTTGTTTATTCCAGTTCCGGAAAGTGTGAAACGAGAAAAAGGAGTCTCCTTCAACGCTCGCATCCAAGCTTGCGGAAGAAAGGGATGATTCCACTATTCCTCATTCACTTTTCGTGTACTGTCGTCCCTCCGATCACTTGAACTCAAACAGATTGATGAATCCAGTCATCGTGAAGACGTTGCGCAGGTCAGCATTCATGCCCGTGATGAACACATGGCTGCCCTTGGGTTTGGCATTCTTGAGAACACCCAGGAACAGACGCAGGCCGCTCGACGAGATATAATCCAATGCTGTGCAGTCGAGCACGATGTCATGCCCTGCACAGTCGTTCAGCGGCTTCAAGTCCTGTTCGCACTGAGGAGCTGCGGCCGTATCCAACCGTCCCTCGAAGATGGCAACGAGATTACCATCCTGTTCTTGAATCGTTGTTTTCATTTTTGCTATCAGTTCTGTTTAATGATTTTTCTTAATGCTTAATTGTACCTGTTATCTATTAACTCTTAACCGTTGCTTTAAGCTTCTTGCGAAGCGTTAGTACGTTCTGTCCATCGACACGCTCGTAGTTGATTGAATCCATCATCTCGCGTACAAGGAAGATGCCAAGTCCGCCTATTGGACGATCCTCTGCTGAGAGGGTAGTGTCGATTTCATCTTTGGCCGTGGGGTCGAAGGGGGCGCCGCTGTCGGTAATCGTGAATTTCAGTCGTTCGTCATTGGCCTGTGCTTCAATATGGACGTCGCCCTTTGTACCTGCGGGGTATGCATAGCTCATCACATTGACGACAGCTTCCTCGAGAGCTAAGTTCATCTGCATCGTCGTAGACATATCGAAGCCCAGCGCCTCACAGATGTCATCAACAAATGCCGCCAGTTGAGGAATCGTCTTCACATCATTCGGGAGGGTAAGGGCTTTGCGTAGGCGCACCTCTTGCTGTTGTTTCGTGTATTGTATAGCCAGCATTGTCAAATCGTCGCTCTGCTCGGCATCGTCCACGAACTCGCTCACGGCACGATTCATATTGTTGAGCAAAAGCGTGGGCGCCTGTTCGTTAGCTCTCCATGCTTGCTGAGTTCTATCCAGAACACGCTGCAAACCGAACTGCCCGTGTGAAGCATCTTCAGCTTCGGTCAAGCCGTCGGTATAAAGGAAAATCGTGGTCTGCGGCAGCACTAATGTTTCCTGCGGCTGGTATTTCCAGTCGGCCATGATACCGACAGGGATATTGGATACGCAAGGTAATGACTCTACACCATTGCCCACAAGCAAAGGTGCATCATGGCCGGCATTACAATAGCGCAGGCGCCCCGTAGGCAAGTCGAGCACACCCACGAATAGCGTCACGAACATGTTCGACTCATTGCCTTCAGAAATGGTCTCATTGATTTGCGTGACAATTCGCTCGGGCGCAGCCTCATGACCTGAGACCACGCGGAACAGGGTTCGTGTCACAGCCATGACTAACGACGACGGAACCCCTTTTCCTGATACGTCTCCGATGCAGAAGAACAGCTTCTCGTCGCGGATATAGAAGTCGTAGATATCACCTCCTACCGCCTTGGCCGGTTTCTGAAGTCCATAGATATCAATGTCCTGACGGTCGGGATAAGGTGGAAATATCTTGGGCAGCATGGCCATTTGGATATGGCTGGCGATATTCAGTTCGTTCTCCATGGAAACCTTGGTCGCATTCACCTCCTGTAAGCGATTGAAACCTCGAACCGTTCGAGCGATGATGTAACCCAATAGAGCCAGGCCGACGAGCATCAACAAGAGCAGGTTGAAACCAACTTGACGCAGACCATAATAAATCTCGTGATCACTGCAGACGACAGCCATCGACCAGCCTGTTTCTCCCTCAACAGGAGCATAGAAGACGTAGTTCTTCTCGCCTTTGTCATCGGTCACAACGGTCTGACCACGCTGTCCCGAAAGCATATTCTGGTTGAGGGTATTGACACTCGTATCCTTCATCTTAGCCGTGGCCTGCTGGATGTTCGTTTTGAGAACCAGGCTCTCGATGGGGCAAGCCATGATTTGGCCTTCGCGCGAGATCATCAGATTGTAGGACGAAGGATAAATCTGCTTGGAGTTGATGACCTGACTGAGCCAGTCGAGTGACACGTCAGCGCCGATGACAGCCACCGTACGTCCGCTGCTATCGTGCAATGGCAGCGCGTAGGTACATAGCATCATACGAGCGCCCGCCTCGTCATAATAGGGTTCCGTCCAATAGCCTCCGTCTTTCTCTTTTGCTTTGATGTACCACTCTGAATGCAAATAGTCGTGCGTGGCCGAGCCAATCTGAGAGCGCCCAAAACGCCCATCAGCCTGACGGATTGCATAAGGTTCAAACCACTTCCCGTACTGAGGGTAATAGTTAGCTTCAAATCCTAATCCGCAACCAATGAGAGTGGACGTGTTCTGCAGCAGATGCTCGCAGATACCCACTAGCGAGTCTGGGCGCTGGAAGTTTTGTTCAAAGACCCATGCAGTATTCTTCACAGCAGTTTCGACCTCAACCATGAGATTGCGAATCTCCAAACTCTTAGCGTGCAGTTCGGACTGAGCACGATGTTGAACCTCCTCACGAATACCCTTGCGTGCAAACAGATACTGCACGACGGCTGTCGTCTCGATGAGTACGGCGGCCGTGATGATAATGGCCAAAGTGGAACGCCTCTGTAGCGACTTGCGCCAAGAGGTGAACTGCTTCTGCGTCATCTGTAGTTCCAAGGCCTTCATATAGGGTACTGTTCTTTGGTCGATATTGGTCTTTATCGTTTGTTAGGACACTCAGTTCGCGCGTGAGTTTAATGAAGCTCTTAACTATTAGTTATTAGCTCCACGTTAGAGTCTCTTGCGAAGCGTCAGGACGTTCTGCCCATTGACGCGCTCGTAGTTGATTGAATCCATCATCTCGCGAACAAGGAAGATGCCCAGCCCGCCTATGGGGCGTTCTTCTGCTGAGAGGGTTGTGTCGATATCCTCTTTGGCTGTAGGGTCGAAAGGTACACCGTTGTCGGTAATCGTGAATTTCAGTCGGACGTCATTGGCTTGCGCCTCGATATGGATGTCGCCTTGAGTACCAGCCGGGTAAGCATAACTCATCACGTTGACAACGGCTTCCTCGAGGGCTAAGTTCATCTGCATGGATTTAGACATATCAAAGTTCAGAGCCTCGCAGACTTCGTCGACGAACGCCGCCAACTGAGGAATCGTCTGGACATCATTGGTGAGGGTAATCTCGCGTTGCAGACATACGGCGCGCTGCTCCTTGGTATATTGAATGCCGAGCATCGTCAAATCATCGCTCTGCTCAGCACCGTCGACGAACTGATGCACAGCCTCCTGCATACGTTTCAACAAAGCATCCGGATTGTAGTGACCATCGGCCAAAGCTTGGCAAGCCACTTCATGCATGCGTTGCTCACCGAACTGTCCATGGGATGCATCCTCCGCTTCGGTCACTCCATCAGTATAAAGGAATATGGTCGTTTGCGGCTTCACGTTCATTTCCTGTGCCGTATATTTCCACTCCATCACACCGAGAGGTATGTTCGAATCGACTTGCATGAAAGCTACCTGTTCGCCTACAATGAGCGGGACATCATGACCGGCATTGCTGCAACGGAGACGCCCAGTCGGAAGGTCAAGTACACCTATGAACAAGGTTACGAACATATTCGATTCGTTCTGCTCTGACAGCGTCTCGTTCATCTGGCCCAAAACACGCTCAGGTGAAGCTTCGTGGGCAGAAATCGTACGGAAAAGTGCTCGCGTCATCACCATCACCAAAGCCGCAGGCACGCCTTTGCCTGAGACGTCGCCGATGCAGAAGAAGAGTTTCTCGTCGCGAATATAGAAATCGTAAATATCACCGCCCACGGCTTTGGCAGGAGTAAGCTGGCCATAGATCTCCAAGTCATCGCGCTCAGGATATGGTGGGAAGATCTTCGGGAGCATCGACATCTGGATGCTGCTGGCCACATTCAGTTCACTTTCCATCGATGCCTTCTGCGCCGTCGTCGCCTGCAACTCGTCGACATAGTGCGAGAGCGAGGTCTGCATATCCGAGAAGGCCTGTCGCAGATGACCAATCTCGTCGTTGTGACGGATGATGGGCAGAGGAACGTCAAAGTGTCCCTTGGCCAACTCATGCGTAGAATCAGCCAAATCCTTCAAGGGCCTCAGTTCACGATGGATGACGACATACAAGACGATAGACGTCATTAACAACGTGAACAAGAAAATCATCAGCATATTATTCCTCAGGTCGTTGGGTCCCTCAAGAATCTTGCTTTCAGGAATGGTGAAGCTGACGGACCACTGCACACGTCCTACTGGGGCAAAGTAAACAATGACAGGACCTGAGTTCCAGCCATCTTCATTATATTCACTTAATTCGTCAGTTAAGTCGTCGGCATCCATACCCTCAAATAGGTTAGTGTCCATCGTGTCGCTGCCACGCTCCCAACGGAGCATACGGCGAATCAACTCAATCGACTTCTGACCGCCCTTCTTGCGAGCGTGTTCAAAGACGTTAACGCCAAGGATACACGACGAATCGGGATGACAGATGAACTGCTGGTCGCGGCTGACTACGCTGACACGCGAATAGGGGTAAGGCTTGGAGTCGTCCATGATCTTCTTGACCCAGTTCAAGTCAATGTCTGCACAAAGAACAGCATAGATGGTACTATCGGGCTCATAGAGAGGTACGGAGTACGTGACCATCGGTCGCTTCGTCGACATGGAGTCAAGATAAGGCAGGCACCAATAGCCGTGGCGCAATTTGTTGGTATAAATCCAGTTGCTATCCGTCTCCAAATAGCAGAAATCATAATCAGGGCCGCCTATCTCGTCAGTCAAAATATTCTTTCCCCCGAACTCACGGTAGACGGTAGGCGCATAGTAACTACCCTGATTCGGGAAATACTGATCGCGATAGAGCAGTGTCACAGCAGAGATATCTGCGTTATGATTGATCAGTCGCTCCAACAGTTGGTAGCATGACTTTTCGTCCTTTGCGAAGACATCGGCGTAGCCTGATGCCGTCTCCACCGCCGTCTCAACACTCGAAAGGCGGTCGATAATGGTATTGATGGCATTATCCATCGAGCGGCTGGCCTGTCGCTGAACCTCTTCCACCACAACTTTACGTACCTGATGTGACTGCCAAAGCGCAAGCAGCAACAGGATGAGCGAACTCGTCAGCAGTGCAATGAAAGTGGTCCGAACGGCCACGGACGTATTCAGTCTCTTACTTAAACTCATTTCAGGGCGTTATTCTTTTCTTTTACGGCACAAAGATACAAAGAATCTCCGAACCAACCTCTCTTTTTCATTCTTTTTAGTATTTCTCTCGCTCAAGACTCAATCAATAATCCTTTCTTGATGCCCTTCTTGCCAGGATGCCATCACCTATAAGTTCTATTTCCGTAGCCTTGCATAAGGCTCACCCATGAGCGTGAGGTCGCCATTGTGGACAATCTCTACGTCGACACCGCGCTGGAAAATCATGATAATGTCCGAGCCGCCGAACTGGAAGAAACCCATCTCGTCGCCTCGCTTGAGGCGTTGGCCGACATGCAGTTCAGGTATCCAGTTGACGCTACAGATCTGCGACATACCAACGGGCAGCATCGCTACCAGACCGTAATCATCGGTCTCAATAATAGCGCAGGCACGCGTCTCAACCATTTGGAAGCCAAGATCGTTGATGTAGTAATAGAGTTTCTGTTCGTTGTCCCAAAGCGTATAGCCGCCACCTGCCGCCACACCAGGAATGCGGCGCAACTCGCGTAGCACACCGTCGACAGGCGCATGGTAACGATGGTAGCAGTTGACATCGAGGAAGGTGTGCGTGAGCGTACCACCAGCGAAAGCATCTCTGTATTGCGAGTCACTGCCGATGAGTTGCTCGATGTCTGAGAGTCGTGCTGTCTTCACCTGCACGTCAGCAGGATAGATGAGCTGATTGTCGCTGCCAATGGCCCATAGGCCTTTCGGATAAGAATCGGCAGGCGAGACCACTTCGGTATCGGCTATCGGTCGGACGTCAGGCGATACCAGTGAGCGAGCAAAGAACTCATTGTAGGTGCGCCATTGATTAGTTTCGCCATACCAACCCTCGGTAAAGCCCCAGTCGGGATCATTGAGTACCCTATTAAAATAGGTATCGTTCCAGCTTTCCTCGGTGTCGAGGAAACTGCCCCACGACTGAGAGTAGGTGGTCAACCAAGAAGCGAAAGGCTCCACGAACTCTACCGTAGGATAGTAGAAACCGCGGTCGCGCAGCTCGTCAAGCGGTTGATCTACAACAAACCAGAAGTATCCAATGCCCTGATCCGTGCGACCATAGAGCGAGCGTCCGTAGTCGTTTGGCGCCATCGTCGGCATCACATCCCACGGCAACTGACGTACGTTCCAGTCAATGAAGTCGTAGAACTCTTCGAGCGTCTGCGCAGGGTTGAACGCACGGTCGGGATTGATGGCAGCTGCCTGGGCAATAGCATGTTCGAGCAGGCTCTTCACCTCACTATTTGTTGCACAGATGTTCATCAGCGCCCGTGTAGCCTCTGAATGCTGGTCCTCAACGGGAACAATGATTTCATCATCGTCAGTACAAGCTACAAAGCCGCAGCTTCCGAGCAAGCACAAGACGAGAATCCATAATATATTGAGTCTCTTCATTTTCAAATCAAACTGCATTTAACTCTTACCTAATAATTGTCTATCGTCAATCTCAAGTTTACCTTTACCACTTAGTTCTTCAACCCCCAACTCAAGCCCGCCACAAAATATGCATTCCGAGCCTCGGGGTTAGCGGTCAATTGCGCAAACGCGTCCAGCGAGAACTTCTCAGAGAAACGAACCTCTTTCGTCGCTCTCAGACTGATGTTGGTCACTGTAAAATTAGGGGTCCCATAGTAGTCGGTTGCCCAGGGCACTACGCCGACCGTAGCCTGCCAGTCGCAGGTCACGAAATGGAAAGGCGCCGCCAATTCTAAATAGGAAGAGTAAGCCCTATGCCCGCTCTTGTTCAATCCGTCGGCTCCGGCGAAGATGGTCTGCCAAGAGGCGCTGAGCACGCCGAAGTCATAGCCCACGAAAGCCTCGAAGACATGGCTTGTGTGATGCGCTTTGTAACGGAAATACTGAGGGCAAGGGTCGGTGCACCAATAATCGATGACGCCCACACTCAGGCCGCCCGTCGAGTAGGTTCCGATGAGGTCTATCTCGCGAGCATCGTCCTTGTCGACGAAGCCCACGCTCCCCCATGCCATAAGGCTCAGCCCCTTCCACTCTACGCCCAGCGTAGGTTGTATGCTTGCGCTACCCAGTTTCAGTCCACGCCAAACATATTCGCTGACGATATCTGAGCTCAATATCAGCGAGGCTCGCTCTTGCTCTTGTTCCTGCGCCATCGCCGGGCATCCGAGTCCCAGCAAGAAGGCGAATATCAATAGTTTGTTTCTCATTGCGCTGCAAAAGTACAAAGAATTTGAAAAAACGACGATGATTTGAATGCTAAAAACCACTTTTTAACGCTCATTTTCTGCTTTTCACTTTATGCTTTTCATTTTTTCAATCCCCTTTTCTCTTTTTTACGTCAATAATGATTATCTTTGCACCACGAAAGTTCATGTACAGCTCAGAGCAAAAGAAGCTACATTCTGACGATTCGACAATCAACCATAAGCCTTCAACCATAAACCATAAAACCTATGCGTCTACAATCATTGGATGCCCTGCGGGGTTTCGACATGTTTTTCATTATGGGAGGAGCCGGTCTGCTGGCCGCCCTCGCCCAGTGGGCTCCTTGCGGCTTTACCGAAGCCCTGGCACAGCAGATGGATCACGTGGAGTGGCACGGCCTGGCGCACCATGACACTATCTTCCCTTTGTTCCTGTTCATCGCAGGCATCTCCTTCCCGTTCTCCCTTGCCAAGCAACGCGCTGGAGGTAAGAGCGAGAGCGCCATCCACTGGAAAGTGATCCGTCGCGGACTCACGCTGGTGATCTTGGGCATTCTGTACAATGGGTTGCTTGAACACTGGAATTTCAGCGAAGCCCGTTATGCCAGCGTGCTCGGTCGCATCGGACTGGCTTGGATGTTTGCAGCCCTCATCTACTTACATAGCGGCTGGCGTTCGCGGTCGTTCATCACGGCGGCCATACTCATAGGCTACTACCTCCTGGTGCGTTTCATCCCTGCTCCCGATGGCGGCGGAGCCGACGTATTCAGCGCCCAAGGTTCTATAGTAGGTTACATTGACCGCCTCCTTCTGCCCGGCAAAATCTATTATGGCAACATAGACCCCGAAGGCATACTCGGCACTCTGCCAGCTATTGCCACGGCCTTGCTTGGAATGTTTACGGGCGAGTGGGTGAAACTCGAGCGCCCTGGCCTCACGCCCGGCAAGAAAGCCGCATGGATGGTAGTTGCCGGCATTGTGATGCTCGCTTTGGGTCTGCTATGGCATCTCGATTTCCCCATCAACAAGAAGATGTGGACGAGCTCGTTCGTTCTCGTCGTAGGTGCTTACTCCTTACTCATGTTCGCCTTGTTCTACTGGCTTATCGACGTCCGCGGTTGGCGACGCTGGACGCTCTTTTTCACCGTAATCGGCATGAACCCCATCACCATCTATCTCGGTCAGAAATTCATCAATTTCCATTATACCTCCGAGAAGTTCACGAGCGGCCTCATCGCTTTGCTCCCCGAGCAGTGCCAACCCTTCTTCACCTCTGCTGCCTATATTGCTGTCTGCTGGCTCTTCCTCTATTTCCTCTACCGCCAGCGCATTTTCCTGAAAGTGTAAACGCATAACCATCAGATGACGATGACCGACTTTCTCGCCTACCTAGGCGATGCCCTTTGGGGTTACATCTTGATTGCCGTTCTCATCGGCTGCGGCTTGTGGTTCACGTGGCGCACGCGTTTCGTCCAATTCCGCATGATAGGCGAGATGATGCGTTTACTCACCGACAGCATCGCTCCTTCTGAACGTCAACACAAGCATGTCTCCTCGTTTCAAGCGTTTGCCGTCTCCGTGGCCACACGCGTAGGCACAGGCAATCTCGCAGGTGTGGCCACCGCCATTGCCGTGGGCGGACCGGGAGCTGTGTTTTGGATGTGGATGATAGCCCTCGTAGGCGCCGCCACGGCGTTTGTCGAATCGACGCTCGGACAGTTGTTCAAGCAGCGCCATGCCGACTCGTTCATCGGCGGACCAGCCTATTATATTCTCAAAGGCTTGCACTCGCACTGGCTGTCGACATTGTTTGCCGTGCTCATCACCATCACCTTCGGTCTTTCCTACAACTCCATCCAGAGCAACACCATCTGCGGTGCCATGCACGAAGCCTTCGGATGGTCGCCACTGTGGGTGGGCATCGTGCTGACTGCCGTGGCACTCGTCATCGTGTTCGGTGGCATTCAACGCATTGCCCGCGTCAGCGCCGTGCTCGTGCCCGTGATGGCCATCGGCTATTTCGTGCTGGCGGTGGTGATTATCGCCATGAACGTGGAGCACATCCCGCACGTGCTGAAAGTCATCGTTTCAGATGCTTTCGGCGTTCATCAGGTGGCAGGCGGCAGTCTCGGTGCTACGATTATGATTGGCATCAAACGCGGCCTGTTCTCCAACGAGGCAGGCGAAGGAAGTGCACCCAATGTGGCCGCTACCGCTGCCGTGTCGCACCCCGTGAAGCAAGGATTGATTCAAAGCCTCGGTGTCTTCACCGATACGCTCCTCGTGTGCTCCTGCACCGCCTTCATCATCCTCATCAGCGGCCTTTATACCACGCCCGAACTCAATGGCATAGCGCTCACGCAGGCAGCCTTGCAGCAGGAAGTGGGCTCGTGGGGAACGCTCTTTGTGGCCGTGGCCATCCTGCTCTTCGCTTTCTCCAGCATTATCGGCAACTATTATTACGGCGAGGCCAATGTGCGCTTCCTCATCCAACATTCTTCAAGTGGGAAGCAAGCAGGCCCGGGCGCCCATGCGTCCTTTATCGCCCGTCATTCCTCATCCATCATGACCGTCTACCGTCTCTGCTCCGGCGGCCTGTTCGTGCTCATCGGCGCCATGGCCACCCTCGAGTTCGTGTGGAGCCTCGGTGACCTCTGCATGGCGCTGCTCACGGCCTGCAACCTCGTGGCCATCATCGCTCTCGGCCGCTACGCCTTTCGCCTGCTCGACGACTATCGCGAACAGAAACGCAACGGCATACGCGAACCCGTCTTCCACCGCCATCAGTTGCCCGAGATAGAAGCCGACATCGAGTGCTGGGACGAGTGAAACACGAGAAAGTCCCAAGAACCTCTGATTCGGCACTTGGGACTTTCTTGTCTATATGCAGGCTTACCCTGTTAATTCATGTATTTCTCGGCATCTTTCAATGCTTCGTCTAAGTTCTTTTGCAAGCCTTCTGCAAACGACACACTGACGTGGCTTTTCTTCTCGCTGTTGAACAATGACATGTAACAGGCTTCGAAGCGATCGTTGAGCAAGTAGCCCCATTCGATATTATCGCCACCGTCGAGCAACTGCTGCAAAGTCATTTCCTCCAAGGCTTGTTCGCGGGTCTTAACGTCGATATTGCTGCCGAAACCGCGCACCGCCTTACCGTCCTGTGCCAGCTTTTGCGTCACGCCATAGATCTTCGCAACATAAGCTTTCCACTCATCGGGGGTGATCTGCGAGCCGTCCTTCTTCTGGTATACGGCCTTTGCATTGTTAACGCCATTACCCTCAAAGCAGTTGAAACCTTCTACCACTTCTTCGAAATCGAAATCAGGCTGGATATCAGCCAACTTCACCTTGCCGTCATAGCGCTTAACGAGGGTTGCCTCGCACTTCTCAATGCCGGTCATCTCAGAGAGTTTCTTCTCTACTTGCTCCAGCTTTTGATCAACTTGTTCGTCGCCGGTTACGACCTTGGCTTTCTTCTCGCCACAAGCCACGAAAGCCACAAGGCTAACGCAGCACAATAGGAATAAATGAATACGTTTCATAAAGGATTAAGTTTTTTAAAAGTTTGAAATGTAAGTTGAAAGAATAGTCTGGTTCTCTTGTTTGCTCAAAGTATTGACAACGTGTCAAAGGGTTGACGAAAGCGACGGGATATTTGCTATTTGTCGTTTCTATTGGAAATTATCCGCTGCAAAAATAGGAATAATTATGTTTACGACAAAATAATTACGACTTTTTTCGCTCGAGCGCATCGATTACACCACGCCTCTGCGCCGTTTCCGTCACTATTTCTTGTCCAGAGGCTCATTCCGAACGGATTACACGTCTATTCGCACAGGGCTATACGTATATACGCATCAGCCTGTGCGACTATATGCATAGACGCAATCGAATAGAGAGAATGGCGGTTGCAAACCGACGCGTTGCCGCTCACGCAAGATGCTGCTCCAAATAGGCGATTAGGGCGAGGTGGAGCAGCAACAGGGCGGGAACGCCGTAGCGAAACTTGGCGTGCAGCGTCTTGTGATGAAAAGTTTTCATGCCCGCCCAAGCGCCGATGCTGCCACCAACAGCGGCCAACAGGAGGAGTGCGGCCTCGGAAATGCGCCAGCGATTGTGCTGCGCCTTCCACTTGTCAACGCCATAAGCGATGAACGTAATCACATTGATGACAACGAGGTAGATAATCAAGAGTTTCGTCATAAGGGCATGAGCGTTTATTCGTAATGACGGATGCGAACATCCACGCCGTCAGCCTTCAATTGTGCTGGCAGGGCGCTGACATCGGTCTGACCATAATGATAAGGGAAGAGCACGCGCGGACGAATAAGACGGGCTGCGCGGACGAGTTGGTCGGTGGTCATCGTGTAAGGCTGATTACAGGGCAGGAAGGCAATGTCAATATCGTGGATATCAGCCATCTCTGGGATGTCCTCTGTGTCGCCTGCAATGTAGATGCGGAGGCCGTCGAGCGTGACGAGGTAACCATTGTCGCGGCCCTTCGGATGGAACTGTGTGCGACCCTCGGTGATATTGTAAGCAGGCAGGGCCTCCACGGTGATATCGTCGGCCAACTGCAGACGGTCGCCATTGGCCATCACATCGCCACGGCCAAGTTGTTCGGCACAACGGGCATTGGTGACAAGCCGCGTCTGTGCACCTGTCAGCAGTTCGATAGCCGCAGGGTCAAGGTGATCGCGGTGCTCGTGGGTGACAAAGATGTAATCGGCCTTGGGCACAGCGGCATAATCAACGGTGCGGTCACCGAGCTGGCGAACGGGGTCAATCTGTATCTCCTTGCCATCATAGACAATACGAACACACGCGTGCATAAGGGCATAGAAACGAACGGAATGACCGCCTTTGGTGGTGAACACGTCCACTTCGGTGGCAGCGGTCGTCACAGGCTGTTTGGCCTCCTGCCACGCCAGGATTCCGCCCTTGAGATTGGTCACTTGGAAACCCTCGGCCGCAAGCTGTTTGGCCGCGGCTGCCGACCGACGCCCACTGCGGCAATAGACGGCTACGGGACGAGCGGCGTCGAGCTGACCCTTGGCCTGCTCGAGGAAAGTGCTTTGTTGCGCGTCGATGTTCAAAGCGCCTTCGAGGTGATTCTCAGCATATTCCGAAGCAGTGCGGACGTCCACCAATTGAACGCCGGTGTTGATGATATCGGCAAAAGCCTTCACGTCGGCATCGGTGAAGGAGGATTGGCTGCAAGCCGAGCCCGTACCAAGGCCCAGGAGCGCAAGTAGGAATGTAGACAGTTTGTTCATTGTTTTACGGGTGTTATGTGTGTGATAATTTCTGATAAGCCAAACGTTCATCGCCATTGGCGAGGTAGATGATTCCGCAACGGGTGAAGCCATAGCGCGTGAGCAGGTGGCGCATAATAACGTTGTCGCGATGCGTGTCGATGCGAAGGTTGGGCATCTGCGCGAAACAGAAGTCGAGCAAGGCCGCCATCACTCCATGGCACTCGGGCAGGCTGGCTATGCGGTGAACCACGCCATAAGGTTGTTCATCGTCGAGCCAAGCCCCATGCAAAGGCTCCCCCGTAGGCAGAACGTCGTCGAAGATTTCGGCATAAGTGGGGTCAGGACCGGGGATAAAGGCAAAAGTGGCCACAGCCGTGCCTTCATCATCGCACATCAGATAGCTGCAGCCGCGCTCTATATCCGCAGTAAACACCTCGGCCGAAGGGTAGCCGCCAGTCCACTGATGGTGGTTGCCACTCGCACGCATAATGGCCCGTGCAGCCTCGGCAAGGCGCAGCATGACGGGAATGTCCTCGAGGGTGGAACGACGGATGGTGTAGCTCATCTTGTCTGTATCGTTTTTGACTGACAATCAGTGTCTAAACACAAAGGGAAATAGCGGTCGCAGGTGAACATCCGCCACATCCATTCGAGAGGACCGAAGCGGAGACGGCAGAGCCATATACAAAGGCCATCGCCATACCCGGCAACGCAAAGCCTCGCAACACATTGAGAATGGCGTGTCGCTCCTTTGCAGTCGTAGGCCCTGCGTATTGTGTCATTGTTTTATTCTGTGATAGGCGTGACAGCCATGGGCACGAGCACCGCAGCATGGGCAGCCCGCTGAGCGATAGCCGCCTGCTCTTGTGTGACGCCTTTAGGACGATAATTCAGCCCTTCGGGATTGACGCCTGTCAGCGCTTCCAACCATGTGCAAGCCGCTATATAACGGCCGAGGGTGTAGTTCAGATGATAGCCGTCGCGGGTGAGTTCGCGGTTCACGGGCTGACCCTCTCCTACCCCGCTGCCGACGAGCGACGAGGTGCGTGCATTCTGGATGGCAGTGCCGGAAGGAATATAGAAAGAGAGGTCGCCCTTATGCTCGTGGACAGCCTCTTCCACGGCCGCCACAATGTTGGCATACATGAGATACTGATTGCGGTCATAAAGGGCAAAGCCGCGATGGTCGGAGTCCTGCGCGTAGGCCCATGTCTGATGGAAACCCAACCGCACCGAGTCGACGCTTGCCAGCGCTTTGACGTAGCCAATCATCAGGCTCAGGCTGGGTTCATAGCTGCCTTGACGCCCCGCCTGCTGACTCAGTTGCTGGAAGGTGATTACGTCCCAGGGCTCGTCGGTGACGATGTCACGGATAGTGCGCTTGCCCATATTCCTGCGTTGGCCGTCCACGATCTTGCGGTACTCGGTATCGGCAGCCCGCGTCGAAGCATCCTTCCAATGAGCAGCTAAACTCCAGCCGCCACGGTAGGCGTTGCCGATGACGAGGTTGAAGCCTGCTTCGCGGCCCAGTTCCCACAAATAGTTCTCAACGGCATCCTCAGAGAACGAGTTGCCGATGGCCAACACGCGCAGGGTACGCACCGCCTGCGCCATCGTGCTGCCCACTGCGAGGCAAAGCACAATCATCCATAATAGCCGTTTCATTTGTGTTCAGATTATTTATTGTTTTCTGACTGCAAATTTACGCAAAAATGCTGGAACAGCCAAGGAAAAAGAGGAAAAAATGCGCAGATAAATGTCTTCGTTCAACGCTCAGTGATGAACCATCGACGAAGTCCGTTCGTTAGGCATCCCTCATCGCTCATGATGAGTTCTTCATCACCCTTTTATGCGCCCATTAAACGCCTGTTATCGGTCAAGTCGCTCTGCACGTACCGTCTCATGGAAGATGTCCACGGTGATGCGATAGCGCCCTTCGGCATTCACGCTCCACTTATTATCCGAGCCGCCAGTGCGTAAGCGCGAGTCCTTGAGGATGTCGGTGTCTTGCGCAAAAGGATGCAGGCTCTTAGGGCCCCAGCGGTCCTGACCTTGGAACTTGAATCGACGCGGCTCTACGTTCTCGGGACGATTGCGGAGCTCGCCCTCCCACGTCCAGACGTAGGGGTCGTTGATGTCCTGCTGCATCAGTAGCATCTTGCCTTCGTTCCAGCCGGCTTCGGTAGCGCCACCAGCGATGAAGAGCTCGCCCCACGGCTGGAAGATTTCGCCGCGAAGCGTCATTCGCTGCGGGTCGACAACCAGTCGGTAGTGCGGGTCGGCCGACAGGACTTGCCAGCCTGGAGCTTGGCCGTCGGTGGTCGCGCGGCAGGCCGAGCCTTTGTTCACGAGCAACGCATCGATGAGCGTGGGAGCCAGGTAGCGCGTCTGCGCATTGGCCTTGCGGGTTGTCTGCACGCGCAACTCGCCGGCCTGCAGGGCTCCGGCTAAGCGGAACGTGCCGTCGGGCATGCGCTGCAGTTGCTGGATGCGGCCAGGGACGGCGCTACCCGTAGCCCAGAGGGCGGTAATCTCCTGTGCCTGAACCGCGGAAGTCAAAAGGCCAAGGAGCATGGCGATGAGAATAGGGAATCTATGGAATCTGTTCATGTTGTCGAATAAGTGTTCTGGATGAATTAACAATCAATTACTTGATGCTGACGTCGATGCGCTGGCTGCAGGGCGTCGATGGAACGAAGACGCTCAACGTGCGTCGATCCTCGTCGTAGAGCCAAGTCCCGTTCGCCTGTCGGTGGCCATTGACGGTCACTTCGGTGGGCCGCTGGGCATCGAGCATTTCGAGAGTATAGGCGCGCGCTGCGAGTTGTCCTTCGAAGTGACCTTCGGAGGGATGAATGCTGACGACTACTCGCCCTGCGGTGCGCTGCTGACTGATGCGCGTGACGGCAAAAGCGCCATCGCGGTAGGCCTCGCTGTCGCCCTCGTCCTCGTAGAGGGAGGCGGCGCCGTCAGCCCCTGGCACTACTTGTATCAGCAGTCGGTCGGGACGCTGACGCAGGTTCTGCATAGGCGGGTTCTGGACGACAATGGAGCCTGCGCGCAGGAAACGCGGAATCTCGTCCAAAGCATAGCGGTCGCTCAGCACGCGCCCTCCGTCGACCAACCGACGACGGCAGACATCAAACCACTGTCCCTCGGGCAACCACGTCCGACGGGCAGCCTTGCCGTCGACACCCGAGGGCGTGACGATAGGCGCTACGAGCATGTCGGGGCCGAAGAAATACTCGTCCTCGTAGGCGTAGGCTTCGCTCTGCTCAGGGTAGTCGTAGTAGAGCGGACGGCATAGCGATACGCCTGTGTCATAGGCCTCGCGACAAGCCGTGTAGATATAGGGGATGAGTGCGTAGCGCAAGCGCACTGTCTCCAACAGAAGAGGGAAATTGTCGTACTTCCAGATGCGGCGCTCGATGCCGGGCCAGTTGGTGGCATGCGTGCGGAAAATCGGGCTGAAGACGCCGTACTGCATCCAGCGTAGGTAAATCTCGGAATCGTTGTCGCCTGTCTGCTGATGGCCGCCCAGGTCATGACCCCAATAGCCGAAGCAGACATTCGAGGCCGTGGCCGTGAAATAAGGTTGCCAGGCGAGTGTGCCATAAGTGGTGAAGGAGTCGCCCGAGAAACCGATGGGATAGCGATGACTGCCGAGTCCGCCCCAGCGGTGGAAGATGACGGGCCGGCGGTCGGGACGATGCAAGCGCATATCATTGTAGAAGACGTGATTACACCAGAAAGTCTCTCCCAATCCATCGACGTACTTGCTGGTCAAGTTCTGCTGCCAGTCCAGCCACCAGAAGTCCACGCCCTGATGCTCACGGGCACGGATGATACGCTCGAACACAGAGTGATACATGCGCCCGTCCGAGAGATTCCAAGGTACCACGGTGGCGCTGCTGTCCATGCCCATATCGGCGCGCACATCGGCGAAGAAGTCCTCGTCGCTGTCGACGCCGTCGGCGGGATGCAGGTTCAGGCTGACGCGCAGGCCCTGCTGGTGCATCCAGTCGATGAGCCCCTCGGGGTCGGGGATGGCCGTGCGGTCCCACGTCCAGCCCGTCCAACCTTGGGTGTGCCAGTCCATATCGAAGATCATCACGTCCATGGGAATCTGATTGCGCTTGACGTCGCGGACGATTTCCATAAACTCGTCCGACGTATAGCGCTGATATTTGCTGTACCAGTAGCCGAGCACGAACAGAGGAGGCATGGGTTGACGGCCAGCCACACGGACATAGTCGCCGAGGGCACGCTTGTAGTCGTGACCATAGCCCATGAAATACCAGTCGATGGCCTGCTTGTCCACAGGCTCTGCCACCCAGGGTATGCCGTCCTGCTCACCGTCGAAGCAGAAGGTGGTGCTGCCGTCACCGCGGCGCGTCAGAGGAGACTCATCGATGACAGACCAACCGGCTCGCGAGAGCAATCCGTTCTCCAGTTCGCTACGCTTGTTGTCGCCAATCTGTCCGTCCAGCGTGCGGGTCGTTCCCTTCAGGTTGAGGGCATCGTCCTTGCCAGGATACCAAGTGACCTCGCGGCCGTTCAGCTGCAGTTGGATGGTCAGCACCTGGTCGTTAGGCGAGCCGTCGATGCGGCCTCCCAGACGGTAGCGCAAGCGCAGGGCCTCGGTCTGAAGCGTAAGGTATCCGTCGCGCTCCTCGCTCGTGAATGAGGGCACGGGCAGGCGGCGATTGACAATGGCGAAAGTGGCGCGATCCTCGAAGCGGTCGCTCTCGCTGTACTGAATGCGAATCATCTGAGGCGTGAGCACCGTGAAGCGGGCATGTCCTGCCTGTACAACGGCCTCGGGAGCAGCCACGGGATTCCAATCCTCGGCAACGGCGCCGAGGGGGACAAACAGCAGCAAGCTGACTAAATGCGAAAGTTTGAATCTCATATTTTGGTTTTGAATTGATTTAGTTCGTAATGGGTTTGTCGGTCGTGACGAAGGGCTTTCGGCAAAGGGATTTTCATGCTCGGCGACCATCGGCGCAGTTGCCAGAAGACCCATGTATTGCGATTGCCTAATCGACTGCAAAGATAGCACTTTTTTCTGAAATAACCGCGACCTACGGCCATATTTTTTCTTATATTTTGAGGAATGAATAACTATTGCGCTCGGCTGAACAGAATTTGCTATTTGCCCTTGTTTTCCAGGCCTGCCGCGCCCATTCCTACAAGCCTTCAACGGCCTCAATGCCCCGCAATTTCGCCGCGGGTTCCCCCCGCCCTTTTACCTCGATTTCCCTCCCCTTTCGCCAAGGCCCCCATGCCCCGCGTTTTTCGTCGCGGGTTTCCCCTCCCCTTTCGCCCAGCCCCCCCTTCCCCGCCGTTTTTCTCTCCGTCTTTTCCCTGCCCTTTCCCCACG
>JAEEGL014512703.1_pt1 | contig 140116 bp, 139 predicted proteins | sample 9134231 | NCBI WGS metagenome assembly JAEEGL01 (sample SAMN16246548, study PRJNA631951) | gut metagenome | biome: gut microbiome; feature: rumen; material: fiber-attached | host: Bos | place: Iran: Karaj | collected 2018-10 | reverse complement strand
GGCAAAGTTTCCAGAGAATATTTGGCTGAACTTGTGGCAGGTAAAACAATTGATGTTACTGTCATAAATATAGACCGTTATGGTCGTTCAGTAGGCAGAATTAAAATTGATGATAAAGAAGTTGCTGAAGAAATGCTCAAAGCAGGTCTCGCATGGGTTTACACTTATTACTGTAAAATACCGGAATGTGAACATTGGAAAGAATTAGAAACCCAAGCCAAAACTGCCAAAATTGGCCTGTGGTCTAATCCTACCGCACAAGAGCCATGGCAATGGAGGAAAGAGCATAAATAGGAGATTATTGTCGTATTATTTTATCTAAAAGTTGCTAAAAATAATTGCTCTAAAAAAATGCTAATATTTATGTACACAAATTTTGCAGTTTAAACGTAAACATTCCTTTTATTAAGGTATTTTTAGTAAAAATTAGGAGAAATTATGAAAATATTTCGTTTATTATTAACAGTATTCATTATAGTTCTTACTTTATCGGCATGTGAGCAGAAACCTAATATTACAATGGTAGAAGCAGTCAAAGCAGGTAATGAACAGGTTGTTAAATATTATATAAAACACGGTGAAATGGTTAATCAAAAAGATGAAGAAGGTACACCTCTCATAATATTAGCATTGCATGCTGGAAAAAGTTCTTTCCCTATTATTAATATGTTGGTTAAAGCAGGGGCAGACGTTAATGTAAAAAATAAAGATGGTAACACCACTCTTATGCTAGCGGCTGAATATCATCATTTAAAAACTATGAATTATTTGATTAAGTCAGGTGCTGATGTGGATATCCGCAATAATCAAGGGGATACAGCATTAAAATTTGCAGTATCAGGCGATCTGGAAGGGAAAGAAATAAAAATGTTAGTTGAAGCAGGAATTTATTTAGACTCATTAAATAACAAAGATGAAACTGCCTTAATGTGGGCAAGCGAAATTGGATCTATAAGTGCTGCAAAAGCCTTAATTCAATATGGGGCGAATGTAAATGAAAAAAATAATTATGGTGTTACAGCTCTGATGCTTGCAATTACAAGTGTAAACAGGAGACAAGAAATTATTGAAGCTTTAATTTCTGCTGGAGCAGATGTTAACGCAAAAGATAAATATGGAGATACTCCATTAATGCGAGCAGCAGGACCAGGATTAGCAGATGGTTTGATGTTAAGAAGTGTGCCTAGCCGTGAGGTTATAATGAAAATTTTAATTGATTCAGGTGCTGATATTAATAGTCAAAATCATAATGGTGATACAGCTTTAATGAAAGCAACTATATTTGGAGATATAACATCTACAAATTTATTAATAGAAAACGGTGCTAATGTTAATTTAAAAAATAAACAAGGTGAAACAGCATTAAGTTTAGCAAGAAAAGGAAAATATAAAGATATTGAAACGGCATTAATCAAAGCCAGAGCAAAATAAAAACTGAGGAAACATTATGAAAAAATCATTGTTTATTATTGCATTATCAATTTTTATGTGTGGGTTTTCCGCAAAAGATAAATTAGAACAATGTGTAACTGAATTTAATAATAAAGAATTTGATAAAGCAAAACAAACTTGTGATGAAGTCGTTAAAAAAAGTAAAAATATTGTTTTTGTAGATATAGCTTCAGATTTCCTCTCCATAATGCAAGGTAATGAAGAAGAAATATTAAATAAACCTAAAAAATATCTTAAATCACCTGTTTCGCAGTTGTTATTTGCAGATTATCTTTATGAGAAAGGGGACTATAAAAGAGCTGAAAGTTGGTATCGTAAGGCGGCACAATATGACATAAATAAATTGAAAAAGAATTCTCTTGCAGAAGAATATAGAGAGGAATCAATTGAAAAGGTAAATAAGGTTGTATTAACAGCACAAACAAAACTAGGGATTATGTTAGCCGCAAGTGATAAAGAAAAAGAAATGAAAGAGGGTATGAAATGGCTTAAAAAAGCGGCAGACCAAGGCAGTATTGAGGCATTTTATCCATTAGGATTTTACAGTTATTTATACGCCAATGATGAAAAGGAATATAAAGAAATTTTTAATTATTTCTTTATGGCATCTAAATCCGGTAATAAAGATGCTTTGATTATGTTAGGGATTATGTATTTTACAGGTAATGGGGTAGAAGAAAATAATTTGGTTGCCTATAATTTGTGGGCTACAGCCGCTAATGCTGGACATGCAGGTGCTAAGCTTCTTGTACACTATGAAGATTTAGAATCTTATATAAAGATGTTTACAAGTTTGAAAATGATGACATCTTCAGATAAAGAATATAAAAGCACGCTTGAATATGTAAATTGGCTTCGTGATGGAAAAACAAAGGAATGTTTATCTAAAAAACAATTGTCAGAAAAAGAGCAAAAGGAAGGTTTAACTTGGTTTTTCAATATGGCTGATATGGGGTTGGATTTTGCAAAGGCATACGTTAGTTTATATATGCTTTCTCAAGGGGACACCAAAAATGCTATTGAAGCATTGGCGGAATAAATAATTTATAAAACTTTCTTAAAAACCGTTCTTGTTTATGAGGGTGGTTTTTTGTTTTTTAAACCTTGTCCTAAAGCATAAATTTACTCGCTATAAGTTAGATTCCTATTACCGAAGTCAAACCTGCGGTCTTTCTGCCATTTGTATGTAAAATGGACACTATAATTTTGGCTAGTTCGATTTATAGAAAGCGCAGTTGTTCTAGAGGTTATAGTGTCCAAACTCTGTCCTTGTCTTTCATAGTCTTTTAATGTCTTTGTTGTCTTTTAACGTCTTTTATAGGCCCAAAATGTCGTCGAGAAAGTATAAAAAAAAGCCCATTCTCGTCTGAGAATGGGCTTACCGTCGAATGGTGCGCCTAACAGGAATCGAACTTGTATCCCCAGCTCCGCAGGCTGGTGCTCTATCCATTGAGCTATAGGCGCGAAATCTTGTAAAATCTTATCGCCAAAATCGGCTAACATATATATTTTATCAAATTTTTTGCACTATTGCATTTTGATGAGGCAAAATTTAAATGATTGATAAAATTGCAAAATATAATCATTTTTGTTATAATAATAAAAGATTAGATATACTTGGAGGAATAAATATGAAATTTTCTGAACTAGAATTACCCGGTAAGTTCGAAATGGATCCGGATCCGTTTTCTTTGATTGGTGAACCTGATGACAGGGGAAATATCATTTTTGTCCGTCATTACAGAAGTGACACAGAGTGGAAGAGAAAATCAAAACCTATCAAAATATCAGCTGCCAAGTTTTGGAGAACTGCAAAAGCCGTTAAAGAGGGTACTTATGTTCCAAACAAAATAACTAATTCCAGGCTTGAACAATTGTCTTCCGTCCCAATATACAAGAAGAAAACCAAAAAGAAAAAATAATTAGCATTTTGATAAAAATTTTACTTTTCCATACACAAATAAACTACTGTGTTTGGAAAAGTTTTTTCAAGTAAAGGCTTTAAAAAAGCATATACTTCCTGACGTTCTTCTTCGCTGTAACGCATTTTTCCGTCAAACGATAGATAAAAATCTTCATCTAAAATTGTATTTTTGGGGAACCGGCACTCAATAAATTTTTTAAGTTCACGGTTAAAACGCAAAGTACCGATACTGATCCAAACAATGCTTTCTTTAGGTAAAATTTCGGCAATTTGTTCCACAACATTTTTATAATTTTCCTTCCAATTTTTATGACGGATCACCGGGTCGAAATGAAATGCCACTTTATAACCATGCTTTGCAATTTTTGCGGCAGCAGCCAAACGTTCTTTTAGGCTGGGTGTAAGTGGTTCGACTTCAGAAATTATATTTTGAGGGTTAACACTCCACCCAACAACAATATTTTTTTGAGCCGGCATTTTTAACAGATTATCAATATTAACTGATTTTGTTTTGAATTCAAAAAGTTCCGGTCTATTTTTGAAAAAGTTTAAAATATCATTAGAATAATTTGTTATATCGTCAAAAAGCAAAGAATCTGTAAATTCCCCACTACCCAAGCGGACATAATTAAAACGTCCTTGCCTAAAAATAGCCGTGGGCACTTTATTTAAAAAATCTTGAATATTTGAAGGCAAAGCTATTGCCGGTAAATTTTGATATTGTTGTAAGAAACAATAATTACATTCGTACAAACAACCAAAACCCAAATTGATTAAATTATATCCGCAGCAGGTTGCATTTTTTGTACAAGGGCAAGGTTTTAGAAAATCGAACTTTTCCGTGTAAATTATAAGGTTTTTTTTACGTTCACTGTAGCTTTCTTTCAAGACCGGAAATTTACCCTTAAAAACAGTAATTTCAGTATTTGGAAATTTTTCTTTTACTCTTTTAGCAAGGGGGGAGTTTAAAGATAAATCTTCAATAAAAATATTTTGCGGGTTAAAAGATTTTTCTGCTAAGTCCGCTTGTTTTGTGAAATTTAAATCAAGTTTAGGCAAGTAAATATCTGCCAAATTACCTAACTTTTTATAACGGATATTTAATAAATATTTTTTTGTTTGTTCAAAATTCTTTGCTTTTTCTTTGGGCAAAATTTCTTGCGGTGTTTTATTGGTTTTTTTGCTTATTTCAAAAACAAGGCGCACAAGTTCCCTGCTTTTATTTAAGCCGAGTTGAGGGAAAATATCTTTAATATAATTTTCGATTTCATTTAACAATTTTTGCATAATAAATCTTTTTGCTCCGAAGTTAATTTCCAAGAAAGTGCGCCGGCATTTTCTTTTAGTTGTTTTAAAGTTTTAGCACCGAAAATTGCACAAGTTACTTCTTCAAAACTTAGGACAAAATTTATTGCCGCTTGCGTAGTGGATGTAGGGTGAATTTGCTTAAGAGTTTTTACTACCTGCTGTGCTTTCATAAAATTTTCGCCTTTATATGAGTGATAGAAGAAGTTCCGCACATCTGTTTTAGCCAAATTCGGTGCCTGTTTATATTTTCCGCTTAGAATACCGCCGTTTAAAACGCCGTAAGCCATAAAGGCCAAATCAAATTCTTTCGTAAGGGGAAACAGTTTTTTATTGTCTTGTTTTAATAAGGAAAATTCATTTTGCAAGCAATCTATTTTTGTAATTTTTACTGCCTTCCTAATTAGATCTTCTGTAAAATTAGATAAGCCGATAAAGCGTATTTTACCCTCTTTTTTAAACTTTTCCATTTGTGTTAAAGTTTCCTCAAGCGGGGTGTTTTTATCCGGCCAATGCAGGAAATATATGTCTAAATAATCTGTATTTAAACGTCTTAAAGTGTCTTCTATTTGTGTTTGAAGCGATTTCGCACTCAAATCAAATTTAATTGCCCTTTGACCGGGCAAAAGCCCACATTTTGAAGTTAAAATAAAATTCTTTCTAGATACATTTTTAAAAAATTTACCGAGCAAAGTTTCCGCTCCTCCAAGCCCATAGATAGCGGCAGTATCAATACAAGTTATATTATTTTCTAGCAAAGTGTGCAGTATTTTTTCAGCTTCATTTTCATCGACAAAACCCCACTCTCTTGCACCGCTTATCGGCCAAGTACCAAAGGCAAGTTTAGGTAGAATTTTCTTAAGTTCGTTCACTTATTTTGTAAGCCCGGCAAGCCCACCTAGTGCGCCAAGGCCGCCCATGGCTTGTACAGCAGATGCCTGGGAAGAAGCCGTTGCCTTGTTGATAAGTTCTTTTAGATCTGTTTCAATTTCTTCGTTGGAGTGGCCTGCTAAATCTTTTAAAATTTTAACTTCGCTGACTTTTTGTGATCCGGAAATTGTAAGTTCAAATAAACCTTTCGGTGATGTTTCTTTAATAACCATTGCATCTAAACGTTTTTTTGTTTCGCTCATTGTTTTTTTGAGTTCAAGAATTTTTTTAAGATCGAACATAATTATTCCTCTACTTTATAAATTTCTGCCGGGCGGAGATATACCAAAGCGCTGTCTATCTTCTCACTAAATATACCTTTTAAAGCATTTTTATAAAAAGCAATTTGCTTTAAGTAATCAGGCTCCACCGTTTTGTCTGTCACTATATTTATTTTATCACTTTTGAAATCAATAATCAGGATATTACCCTCTTTAGTTTTAAATAAAGCGTCTATAATACCGTTTTTTACTAGTCCGTTTTCAATTACAGTTATAGGAAATTCCGCCGCTAAAAATTCCATATTTTCAAGTTCTTTATATATATGGCTCTTGCGGAAATTGTTTATAATACTTTGTGCTTCCGTTAATGCGGGTTTATCTTCCTCATTTTCCAAATTTACAGTCGTTTTATTAAAAATATTTTGCAAGAGTTTATGGCATAAACTGCCAACTTTTATTGCATGTTCAGCTTCTTTTGATGGGAAAAGTGTCATGCCTTCTTTTAGGGATGTTTCGGAATATTTAAGGTATGTATTGAATTCTTTATTCTTTTCATTAAAGTTTTCTGCCCATAAAGGATAATTAAAAGAAAAATTCTTATCTTCTTCACTTCCTTGTTTTTCAAATGCCAATTCGGGTATATTATAATTATGATAAAAAACTTTCGCAGTTAAAATATTCTCCGGCATTATTTCTTGATTTGGCCAGCAGGTGCTATCGCTTAAAAATTTAGAAAATGTCTTATCCTCAATTTTTAAACTATCAACTATTATTAAAGCTTCTTTTGCACGTGTCATTGCGACATATAAAAGGCGGCGTTTTTCCTCTAGTTCTTGCGCTTGTTTCTCCTTTTCAATTAAAGGAACTATGCCGTCCTGTATGCTACCAATAGTTAAACCTTTTAAATTTAAGGTTCTGGAGTAAAAAGCCTTGCTCTTACCTTTTTGGCGGTTATTACCATGGCTGAATTGCTTGGAAAGATCTGTTAAAATTACAACCGGGAATTCCAAACCTTTTGCTTTGTGTATAGTCAATATTTTAACAACATTGAAATTTTCTTCTGCCAAAATTGCACTGGATTCTTCATCGGTTTCTTTTTGATAAGTTTCAAAATTATCCAAAAGTTGTTCTAAAGTATAAGAGCCGTTTTCAAATAATTTAGCAACCACCTGTTTAAATTTAGAGATATTTGCAAGCACTTGTTCATTTTGACAGGCAAGAGCCTGACAAGTACTGAATTTAAATGTATCCAAAATTTCATTTACGAGTTGTAATGGGTTTAAAGCAGATAGTTTACCTTTTAAAATTTGCAGTTTTTTATATATATTTTGTATTTTTTCATCTGTGGTATCGGCATAAATATCAAGTTTATTTTCTTTTGATAATGTTACCAAAACATCATCTTTAATTAAACATATCGGGCTTCTTAAAACACCGAGCAGGGCAATTTTATCTTGCGGATTTTTTAAAACTTTTAAAATATTTATAAGATCAAGAACTTCTTGGGAAGAGTAAAAATTCTTATCTTCTTCCACATTATAGGGGATATTATTCTCTTTCAAAGCATCTAGGAAGATATTTACATCTGTTGCGGTCGGTAAAAGCAAAGCGATATCTTTATAGTCTAGCAATGTTCCATCGCTTTTCGCTGTTTTTTTAACATTGTCTAAGATCCATTTCGCTATACAAGCGGCATGGGCAATACGGCAATCCGGCTTACTGATATCTTTTGAATCTTTATGCAAATGTAATTCCACTTTTGCTTTGTTGTATTCTTTGCTGGGATAAATTTCTTTGTATTGCGCTTGGCAATTTTCCTTAAATTTGATTTGGTTTTTACCAAAAATATTTACATATTCAATAATTTCACTTGCGCTTCTAAAATTATTTTGCAAAACACAAGTTTGTGCCCCCTGTTTTGTAAGTAAATGGCAAAATTCCTGGTAAGCGGAAATGTCTGCTCCCCTGAAACGATAAATAGATTGTTTTGGATCACCTACAATAAAAAGTTTACCTTGCTCTAAAATTAAATCTTGCCATTTTGTTGCAAAACAATCAATTTTTTCAGCCAAAAATAGCATTATTTCCCCTTGGATAGGGTCTGTATCTTGGAACTCATCAATAAAGATATTATCATAAGACAATTTTATTTCTTGTCTGACTGCTTTTTTATTTAAGATCAGGTGATGCGTTTTATAAATAATTTCATCAAAGGTTAAGAAGTTTTGTGTTAACATCTCTTTTTGTATTTTTTGCGCAAAGGGTTTTACTAAATCGAAAGCCAAAGCCAAAAGTTTTTGTTTGTGTGCAGTGTTGATTATAGTAAAATCAACTATTTCCGCAGCTAGGTCAAAATCTTTTTGTTCCCAATTTTCAATAAGTTTTTTAGGAAATGTGGGGAAATCAAATTCTGAAAAGTCTTTTAATTTACCCTTATAAAAAGCAATAGTTTGGGCTAAACTTTCACGGCACATTTTTAAAAGCGGTATAATATTACTTCTTTTATTTTCCGGATGATTCTTAATTAAAAGATCAGTATCTTGTAAATATTTTTCTGCCTGTTTCGCTAGGAATTTGTAATTATCATGTGGTTCATAATCTTCGAAACCAGGTGTACATAAATTACGGGTAAAATAATATAAATCTTGCAAAGTTATTTCTTTTAAAATTTCAAGCCAAACATCTTTTTTGCTTGATTTTAATGTTAATTCTTCCTCTAAAAATAAGGCCCAATATTTATCAAAAATTATGTTAATTATTCCTGCCTCGTCAATTTGCATATTTGTGTTTAAATCAGCTTCAACGGCATATTTTTTAAGCAGAAAATTGCAAAAACTGTGTATGGTTCCTATTTGACATAATGGCAGTTCTTCAAAAGATGTTTTTAAAATAGCAAATAAACCGTCTAAATTTAAACCTGATTTTCTTAATAAAGGTCTGAACCTTTCAAAATCTCTTTTATCTTCCGGCTTACAGTCTTTTAAACTTTTTTCGTAAATTTCATCATTTGCCGTCAAAACAAAGGAGTTGTGCAACAGGATTTCGTATGCCTTATGCAAATCTTCCTCTATTTTTTGTTTTAAAGAAGCAGCTGCCTTTGTGGTAAATGTAAGCGCTACAATTCTTGAAAGCTTTACTTTTTTTACAAGTACCAAGAAAAGCATTTTCTGCACAATCAAAGTCGTTTTACCCGTACCGGCGCCGGCTTCAACAATAATGTTGCGGTCTGTATTTTCTATTGCGGATATTCTTTCATTTAGATCTTGAAGGTACATAATGGAATTTTCTTAACTCCTTAAAATAATTGCTTTTTATGGCACGTTTTGCTGTATGTAAATGGTTTCTGCGGCAAATATCTTTAAAATCACAAAAATTACAATAATCTTTATCTTCCGGATATATAGGGAAAACACCTTTGCTTGCTAAATTTTCAAGCAAAGCAAGCAAAGCCATAAATTTGGTTTTCATTGTTTTATATAGGTCCAAAGTTAAAGGTTTAAATGGGTTTTTTACTTCGTGTTCAATATACGCGAGTTCCGCTGAAGAGCAAGGGTTATCACATTGGTTTAAAATTTCCAAATATATCGGCGGTTGCAAATTACTCTTAACGAAAATTATTCTTTCTATTGCGGCAGTGTTATATTTGCTCTTATAATCAATTACTATATTTTCTTTTCCGTCGCAAGATTTATCAATTCGATCTGCTATTGCCTGCAAAGTAACAGGTTTATCATTGATGGTCAAAGTACCTTTTACTGGGCATTCAAAACTGGTTGGTATGAAACCTCTTTTTTGAATATTTTCCAAATCTTTTTTAATAAAGTTAAGTAAATTTTCCTTGATTTTCCCTTTTATAACTTCCCAAAGCAACGGATATAGACCGTACTTTTCAACAGAAGATTTTGAAAATCTATTATCAAAAAAATCATTAAATAAATTTTCAGCTTCCGGCCAAGTGATAGTTAAAAAATTTTTTTTACTTTTAATTAAACTGTAGAAATCTTTTAAAATATCATGGTATAAAGACCCTTTTTTGTTTGAGGCAATTTCACCTCTTAAAAATATATCTTTTTCTTTACCTGCGATACGTGAAAATAAATATTTTGCCGGGCATGCAAACAATGTTCCTAATGCAGTCGGGGAAAAATAGGAAGGGTAAATTTTTTGTGAATGTTCTTCATTAATTATACCGTCAAAACCGGTTAAAGCATTTTGTGTGGACAAAGCCTTTAAATCGAAATAAAGTTTTTCAAACAAATCTTTTTCTTGCTCGGTGCTAAGTAATTTGCCCAAAACTTCCCTTGCCTCGGGTTTAATTAAAGCAAGCAAAGCGGCGGCTTCTTCCGGAGTTAGAAATTCTTGTTCAATATCATTTTTTAATCGTTCAAGGGGGCGGCGGCTGAAACTCTTTAAATCATTTTCATTCTTTCCAAGCACATTTAAAAGCATAGTGATGAAGACAGATTTCACTAAAATTTTACCATCTAAATCACTTGTCTTATAAGTTAAAATAGCTTTTTGTTGTGCGGCGGAAAGTGCAAGATAAAACAAAAAGTTTTCCTCAAAATATCTGTTTTGCGTAGTGTGTATTAAGTAGCCTATATTCTGCAAAGCACGCCTTAAAGGTTTGCGTAAACTTTGGCGGTAAACTTCTTTTAAAGCAGGGTCTTGCTGGGGTATCAAAGGTAAAACGCCCTCATTTAACCCTAAAATAACAATTGCTTTGAAATCTTGCAAACGCAAAGTCATAATATCTGCCGCTGTTACAGAGTTCGGTGCAGAACATACTTTATTAAATGTTGCCTCTTTTAATAAGGAGAAAAATTCTTCTAAAAATTCACCGTTTTTTGCATTTATACCTGTTTTGGAATATGAAGAAATTACTTCTAAAATATCGGTAATTTTTTTAAGTGTTTCGGCGTGTTCTGTTTGCGAATCTTTAGAGGTATATTTTGAAATAAAATCATTTGCTTTTTGCGCGAGGCTTTCAAAAGAACCGGCCTGTCTCATAGAATTAAGACATGCTTTTATTTCTTTTAAAACATCTATTAGTTTTTGTTTTTGTTCGGCAAAATTAGCTTCAAGCATTTCTTCAAATTGCGTGATGGAGCACTCCACACCGCTTTGTTGCACCATATCTGCCCACTCATTTTGTTTAAAAGTAAAAAACGGGGAATTTATGACGGCCAAAACTTCTTCCCTTGCAAAATTTCCGCTCTCCAAATTAAATAAATTATAAATAAAAGCCGCAAAAGGTTTTTGTAGAAGCGGAAAACTAAAATTATAATTCACCGGTATTTGGTTTTGTTTAAATACTTCCAGAATTTTTGCATTAAAACCGCTTTCACCCCGGAAAGTTATTGCAATATCTTTATAAGCCAAACCGGCTTTGTGTAGTTTTAATATTTCTTTTGCTGCTGCCTGAACTTCGCCTTCACCGGAAACTTTTATTATTTCTATATTTGCATCATAAGCCCGTTTTTGGTCAGGTGTAAAAATATTTTCAGCAGCGGTTTTAATTAAATTATTCTCACTTTCCAATTTGGTATGTTGTTTGCAAAGCGGCAAAAATAAAGTATTAAAAACAGGCTCAACAAAAGTGTATGCCGGTTGAGTTTTATGTTTTTTGTCTTCCTCATAAGGCAAATAAACTTGCGAAATATCTGTGTAACTATTAATTACGGCTTTTATAAGTTCAAAATGCAGGGAAGTTAAATCATAAAACCCATAAAAAATTATGCTTTTAAAAGAATTTAAGAAAGGGTTATTTGCCGCATTTTCCCGTGCATAAATAAAAAAATCTTTATAGGTGCTTTTACCGAGTTCTTTTTGAATTTCTAAAAATTTTGAATAAAGCGGAATAAATGTATTTAGATAATTTTTTTGTTCTTCTAAAATTAAATCTTCATCTTCTTGTATTAAAGATAGTGCCTCGGGTGTTACTTCGGCATTTATTAAATCGCGGAAGGAATTTTTAAAACAAATTGCCAAACTTCTGTTAGCATTAAAACCGTTTTTATTTAAGAGATTTTTTATTTTAAAATCTATTAAAGGTGTAGTTTCCGCAAGCAGTGGTGGTGGGTTTTTGGCGGCAGAATTTATTTCCCCGGCCAAAGCGCCCAAAGGCATAAAACTAACACCGGCTAAACAAGATAAATTTTGGCATAATTCCGCCTTTAAACGGGCCTCTAAATGTTTCGATGGAATGACGACAAGCACCCTCTCAAGCGGGTCTCGTTTTAACTGCTCAAGAGTTTCCAAAAATTGCTTTTTTAAGGCTAAAGGTGAACCGGTAAATAAATGCATTGATAAATTATATAATATATTAAGTACTATGACATATACAACCGCATTTTTACTTGGTTTAATTCAAGCGCTTGGTGAATTTTTGCCGATTTCAAGTTCGGCGCACCTTGCCTTGTGGCCTTTCTTTTCCGGGCAAATTTACCAGGGCTTAACCTTTGATGTCCTTTTGCACTTGGCAACTTTGATTGCCGTTGTTTCATATTTTTATAAAGATTTAATCGTTTTAGTAAAACAAGGTTTAACTGCCCCGAAAAGTGAGGACGGTCGCCTGTTTTGGTTTATCGGCCTTGCTACAATTCCGGCGGCACTTGCCGGTTATTTTTTGGAAGATGTAGCGGAAAATACTTTTAGAAATCCGCTTTTAATTGCATCAACTTTATCAATTTTTGCTTTAGTCCTTTGGTATGCGGACCATTATAATAAAACACATCAAAAAGACCAAAACCCGACTTGGCTTATAATGTTGTTAATCGGTTGCGCGCAGGCCTTGGCGATAATTCCGGGTGTTTCACGCTCGGGCATAACAATCAGCGCGGCATTATTTTTGGGTTTAACAAGGATTGCAAGTGCGCGCATTTCATTTTTGCTTTCTATTCCTGTAATTGCAGGTGCGGCGGTTTTAAAACTCAAAGATTTAACTTTAAATGATATTACCGGCCCCGTAATTTTAGGTTTTATGACGGCTTTGATTGTCGGTTGGCTAACGATTAAATTTTTGATGCGCTTCCTCACAAACCACAACTTTAATGTTTTTGTAATATACCGAATAGCCCTTGCCTTACTCATTTTTGCGCTTTGCATTTTTAGAGGATAAAACTTATGAAAAATAAACACTACTGGATGTTATGGAGCGCTGGATTAATTTTAATATTTTCTCAGTTTCTAGGTTCACAAATAATGGTTTCAAATCCTATTATGCCTGATTTAGGGGAAGAGATGAACTTTTTGTGTTATATGGTTATTCCTCTTTTAGGCCACCTAGTAAGTTTAGCTATGCTTGTTATTTATGCGATACGTACTAAGTAACATATTTTTTGCACTCTGTTTTGGAAAATGATAAAATAAAAGTACCTTAAATAAAGGAGAGGACAATGAAAAAAAGTATTTTGTTTATTTGTGCCATTGCTTTAATCTCTGCCTGCACAACCCCGGGCAAAAGAACCGCAATCGGTGCAGCAGCCGGAACCGCAATAGGTGCCGGTGTTGGTGCTTTAACTGCTAAAGCAACCGGCGGTAGTGCCAAAAAAGGCGCTTTAATCGGTGCAGGTGCCGGTCTTGCAACCGGTGGTTTAATCGGTAACTATTATGACAAGCAAGCCAAAGAACTTGCCGCCATCGCAGATGTCAAAAAAGATGAAAACGGCATCACCGTTACATTGAAAAACGATATCTTATTTGATACCGGCAGTGCAGTATTATCAGAGAAAGCACAAAAAACTTTGATTGACTTAAACCGCGTACTCAAAAAATATCCTGAAAATATTATCGTGGTAAAAGGTTATACCGATTCTACCGGTACAGCTTCTTACAATCAAACTCTTTCCGAACAAAGAGCAAAAGCAGTTTATGATTTCATCTTAGCTAATGGCTTGAAAACAAGTTCGTTATCTTACAAAGGTTTTGGTATGAATAATCCTATTGCTGACAATGGTACAGCAGCAGGCCGCGCAAAAAACCGCCGTGTAGAACTTGATATTACCGCTAACAAAAAATTAGTGGAACAAAACAGACAGTAATTAACAATTAGTTAATTTATGAAAGCCCGCAAAGTTTTGCTTTGCGGGTTTTTGCTTTACCTATCTTTTTTTGATAGAATATATTTAATGCGGGCGTGGTTCAATGGTAGAACGGAAGCTTCCCAAGCTTTAGACGAGGGTTCGATTCCCTTCGCCCGCTTTTTAAAAAGAGGTTCTTATGGCAGAAAATAATTTTGATAGTAAAAAATCTTCAAAAGAATTATGGCTTGTTTTAATTTTTGTTGATCTTATAGCCATTTGTATTTTCAGTTATTTAATTTATAATTCTTTTATTAACAGTGATAAGAAAGTTGTTCAAATTAATCGCGATGTCAAAACAGAAGAAGTCGTTTTGGAAGAAGTTAATTTGTCAGAACCTATAAAACAAGAACCTAAAAAAGAAGAAGTAAAAGAAGACAAACAAGAACCTGTAAAAGAAGTTAAAAAAGAAGAAATTACAGAAGTTAAAACAGAATCTAAAGAAGAAACTAAACCATTGCCTAAAAAAGAACCTAAAGAAGTTCAAACACAAGTAACGGATACAAAAAACGATGTAAAGAAAGAGAGTATTAAAGTTTCCGGTACAGGTAAATGGCGTCAAGTTACTTTTAAATATTTTGATAACGCAAAAAGTGTTGCTATCGTCAGCGGATTTACTTCCACACAACCGCGCGCACTCAAAAAAGTAAACGGTGTTTGGGAAATTACTTTAACAATTTCCCCCGGTACTTACCGTTATATGTTTGTTGTTGATGGTAAAGAAATTAAAGATCCTTACAACAAACAAGAAAGCAACGGAAGATCAGTAATTGTTATAAAATAATTTGAAATGTCAAATTGTTTTTGAAAATATTTTTAAAAATTTTTAAAATTATTTTTTTTGATTTTTCGACGGACAGAAGAAACTTCCCAAAAATTACTTGTAAAAATTTGTAAAAAAAATTTGCATTTTTAAAATTTTTTTTATATTATTATTTTGTGAAGTATATATCTTAACGCAGGAGAAATAACAATGCCCGTAAAGAAAAAAGCTGCAAAAAAAGCAACAAAGAAAGTTGCAAAGAAAGCAACAAAAAAAGTTGCAAAGAAATGCTGTGCAAAAAAATGCTGCAAAAAAGCTACAAAAAAAGTAGCAAAAAAAGCAACAAAAAAAGTTGCAAAAAAAGCAGCAAAAAAGACAACTAAGAAAACTGCAAAAAGAAAATAAGTATTTAGTTAAGACCCCGGCGCAAGCCGGGGTTTTTGTTTTATTGTAAATAAAAAGTTATAATAAATAAAAGAGGTTTTTATGAAATTAACTTTACCTTTGTTTTTATCGCTATGTCTTTTTATCGCTTGTGCTAAGACACAAGACGCAAAACCTCAAGTAGAAAAACAGGAATCAAAACCTAACAAAGTTTTAGTCGCTTTTTTTTCAAAAACCGGTGATAATTATGGCGTAGGAAGTATTAAAATAGGCAACACTCATAAAGTTGCACAAGAGATTGCCCGCCAAACAAACGGTACTTTATTTGAAATTAAACCTGCCACACCTTATCCGGATGCTTATAAAGCATGCACAGAAGTCGCCCAAGAGGAATTTAGAAATAATGCCCGCCCTAAAATAAAAGGCTATGTTGAAGATATGGAAGAGTATGATACTATTTATTTAGGTTTCCCTATTTGGTGGGGGGATGCCCCAATGCCGGTGTACACTTTTTTAGAAAGTTACAAAATGGAAGGTAAACAAATTTACCCCTTTGCAACCCATGAAGGTAGTGTTATGGGGCATTCGGAATCTGCTTTAAAAAAGGCTTTACCTAAATCTACTGTTCACAAAGGTATGGCAATTTACGGCCATACAGCACAAAAAGACGCAAAGTTTGTAGAGACTACTGTAAGAAATTGGCTCAAGAATTAAAGTACTATATATATGGTAAAATATATATATGGATTACAAAGAGTACGAAATACCCAAAAATCTAAAATTTAAAATGGAAGATATCTTGGCCCTAAAAGGCTTTGAGGGCTCTTTTTTGGCTAATGTCAAGGATTTTGCCGATATCTTCCCGGAAGAAGAAAAACTTAAAAAGATTACCCTTAAATTAAAGATGTCTGTACTATCAAAAGATATCTTAATTAAGGGGGAAGTCGCCGGTATTTTAGAAGTGCCTTGTTCCAGATGTCTCAGGCGTTTTGATAAGAATTTTAAGGAAGAAATCAATGCCCTGACTAGCAAGAGAGATAAAATAATTGATATAATGTATATAACTAGGCAAACACTCCCCCTTGTTGTGGGGATACAGGATTTGTGCTCTAAAGATTGTAAAGGTTTGTGCCCTATATGCGGTACAAACTTGAATGAGGGCCAATGTAAATGTAAGGAGGAAAAGTTTTCCCCTTTTGCCTGTTTGAAAGATAAATTTAAAAGTAAGTAGTAAAGTGAGGAAATAAAATGCCTAATCCAAAGAGAAAGCATACTAGATCAAGAAGAGACCTCAGAAGGTCCGCTAATTCAAAATTAACTGCTGTGCAAACAGTAACTTGCAGCAATTGCGGTGCACCTGTTTTGCCGCACAATGTGTGTAAAGCCTGTGGCTTTTACGGCGGTAAATTAGTAGCAGAAGTCAAAGTCAAAAAAGAAAAGAAAGCGCCAGAAGCGAAATAAATTCTTATGAGAATAGCCCTTGACGCCCTTGGGGGCGACTACGGTGTTAAACCAAATATCCTGGGTGCCATTAAGGCATCACAGGATTTTGGCTGTGAAGTCGTTTTGGTCGGTGACGAAGTAAAAATTAGCGAAGAATTAAAGCAGCATAAATATGACCAGGCCAAAATTACCGTTGTACATGCACCGGAAATGATTGATATGGAAGCCTCCCCGGCTTTGGAATATCGTCGTAAAAAAGATGCAAGCATTGTTGTTTGTGCAAAACTCGTGAAAGAGGGCAAAGCCGATGTCATGATTTCAGCCGGCAATTCCGGCGCAACAATGGTTGCCGCTTTGTTCGGTCTTGGCCGGCTTAAAGGTGTCAGCAGGCCTGCTATTGCAAGCCCGATGCCGACCCAAACCGGTTTTGCTTTAATCGTTGATGCCGGTGCTAATGCTGATTGTACCGCATTAAATCTCTTACAATTTGGTGTACTTGGCAGTACATATTACAAACACATATACGGTAAACCCGATGCGACCGTTGGGCTTTTGTCTATAGGTGAAGAAGAAGGTAAGGGTAATTTACTTATAAAAGAAACTTCAAAATATATTCGCCGCTTAGGTTTAAATTATTACGGAAATATTGAAGGCCGTGATATACACAGCGGTATGATTGATATAGTTGTGTGTGATGGTTTTGTCGGCAATATAGTTTTAAAAACATCTGAAGGCCTAGCGAAGTCTTTATTTAAAATGATAAAAGCAAGTTTGAAAGGCAAACCTTTAGCAATGCTTGGGATGCTACTTGCAAAACCCGCTTTAATGAAAGTTAAAGAAGTTACAGACCCCGATACTTTCGGCGGAGCACCTTTGCTTGGTGTAAACGGTAATGTTATTATCAGCCACGGTAAGTCTAATGAAAAGGCAATATACTGCGCTATAAAAGCAGGTATAAAAACAGTAGAAAGTAAAGCCTTAAAAGCAATGGAAGAAGCCATTGCCGCACATAAAGCAGTTTTCGATGAAGCGGAGGGCAAATAATATGCCTGCTTTCAGCGGTCAAACAGTTTTAATTACAGGCGGTGCACGTGGCATAGGGCTTGCTTTAACAGAAGCGTTTTTAAAAGAAGGTGCCAATGTCGCCTTTTGTGCAACAAGTGATGAAAGTGTTGCCAAAGCAAAAGAATATTTATTAAAATCTTATGAGGCAGCTAAAGTTTTGGCGCTCAAAGCAGATGTTTCAAAACAAGAAGATTGTACTGCTTTAGTAAATAAAACTTTGGAAACTTTTAAACAAATTGATGTGTTAATAAATAATGCAGGTGTAACGCGTGACAATTTGCTTATTAGAATGAAAGACGAAGATTTTGATAAGGTTATTGACATAAATTTAAAAGGAGCATTTTTGATGCTTAAAGAAGTTGCCCGCCCTATGATGAAGGCAAGAAAAGGTGTTATAATAAATATGTCTTCAGTTGTCGGGCAAAGCGGGAATGCCGGGCAAATAAATTACAGTGCATCAAAAGCAGGTTTGATTGGTATTACAAAAAGTGCAGCCAAAGAACTTGCCTCAAGAAATATAAGGGTAAATGCTATTGCCCCCGGTTTTGTTAAAACCGATATGACGGCAAAACTTCCGCAGGAAGTGCAGGATGGTGCCTTAAAAATGATACCCTTAAACAGATTTGCAGAAGTTCAAGATATCGCCCAAGCGGCGTTATTTCTAGCCGACGGTAACCGTGCAGGCTACATAACAGGCCAGGTTCTGGCTGTTAACGGCGGACTATATATATAGTTTTCTATGGAGGAAAATATGGACGCAAAATCAGTAGAAGAAAGAGTAAAAAATATCATCGTTGAACAACTTCGTGTTGAACCGGAACAAGTTAAACCCGAAGCTCAATTCGTTAACGATTTAGGGGCAGACTCCCTTGACACCGTTGAACTTATTATGGCTTTGGAAGAAGAATTTGATGTCGAAATTCCCGATGAACAAGCAGAAAAAATCAAAACCGTCGGTGAAGCAATCGAACACATCAAAGCAAAAGTTAAATAAGTAGTGCAAGAAGAACTTGAAAAGGTCCTTTCTTACACCTTTAAAGATAAGAATATTTTAAAGGAAGCACTCACTCATCGTTCGTATCATTGTAATGGCGCTCATCATAATGAGAGGCTTGAATTTTTAGGGGATAGTGTTTTAGGTCTTGTTGTTGCGGCCTACCTATACCGCAAACTTGATACAAAGGAAGAGGGGGTGCTTTCTAAGATAAAAGCGAACTTAGTTTCCAGGCGCAATCTTTATGTTTGGGCAGCCGGTTTGGACGTCGGCAAATTTATGTTACTTGGCGCCGGGGAAATTGCAACAGGCGGGCGCGATAGGCAAAGCATTTTATCAAATGCTATGGAAGCCATAATCGGCGCTATTTATTTAGATGGCGGGTTTGACTCTGCTGCTGCTTTTATAAAAAATTGGTTGCAAACCCAAAAAATTGAAATAGATTCACACGATTATAAAAGCACTTTGCAAGAGTATTTACAACATCGTAAAAAACCGATACCGGAGTACACGGTAGTTTCAAAGGTAGGCCCGCAACACAATCAAGTGTTTACCGTAGCGGTTATGGTTAATGGGACAGAAATCGGCAGGGGTAAAGGCAGTAATAAAAAAGCAGCCGAGCAGGAAGCAGCAAAAGAAGGTTTAAAATTTTATAACAATAAAAAATAGGGGTTTAAATGTTTAAAAGCATAAAAACATTATTTTTAGGGATATTTTTAATTTCTCCGATCGTACTGCTTATTTTGTATGCTATGAACACAGCACGCAAAGAAGCACCAAAGGCTAGTGTCAATGTTGCTAATTTAAAACTTGTAACCCCGGTCGCAATCATTGACGAAATAACTAAAAAAATTGAAGAAGAAGATTTGGAAGATGCTTTGCTAAAAATAAATGCAGAACTTCCTGATCCGAATATTCCTTCTTCCCATGGTACGCCTCTTTTGGTATTTGCTGCGGAAAAAGATTATACTGATGTCGTAGGTGCATTAATACAAAAAGGAGCCAATCCCGATAAGGCGGATTTAAATACTTCCGAAACTGCTTTAATTAAAGCAGTAAGAAATCAGAATTTTGATACAATTTCCATTTTATTAAATGCCGGGGCAAATCCTAATTTAGGAACCAATCAAGGATTAACTCCTTTAGGCCTTGCTATTGATTTAAGAAATGAAAGCATTGCTACTCATCTATTATCAAGTGGTGCGACAAACGGGATAAGTCAAGAGAATCTATTTTTATATGCTTTTAATAAGAACCCGATTGGTGTTGGTTTAATGTTGTCCGGCGGTATATCGCCCAGTGTATCAGATAAAGATCACAATACTCCATTGATAATTTCTGCCGCAAATGGTGATTTGGAAAGTGTTAAGCAACTTGTTTCTTATAGGGCTAATATAAATATCAAAAATAAATACGGTATGACCCCGTTGCTTTATGCCGTAAAAGGCAAATATTGGGATGTAGCGGAGTATTTAATCAATAGCGGTGCGAACATTAATAGCAATAATATTTATGGTCAAAATGCACTATTTTGGGCGGCTTATCACGGTAATGCTGATTTAGTGCATGATCTTTTAATGCGTGGCGCAAACTATGAAAAGAAAACCCGTCGCGGGCAAACAGCCTTACAGATGGCACAAGCACTTGGCCATAAAGAAGCTGCTAAAATGTTGGAAGATTTTATTGCATATAAAAACTTGCCGCGTGATAGTAAAGGAAATATTATTTTGCCAAAAGTTAACCAACAAAATGCAGGCAATAATACGGCTTCCATTGCTACGCAACAAAACACCGTTGAAGGTGATATAAGCGGTAATATTGCTGCAGTAATTCAGAGCCAGACACAACAAAGTCAACCGACGGCCCAACCTGTACAACAAAACCAAACTGTTTCACAGCAAACGGCAGTTTCTGCTCCTTCACAAACCCAGCAAACGCAAAATGTTACGCAACTAAACCAATTGCCGACATCTAATCAATTGCCTAAACAACAGCCGAAAACACAAATAAATGCTATGCAAAATGCATCTACTCAACCGGATAATCCTCAAATGCCACAGATGCCTGGCGGGATGGATATGTCCGCGATAACGTCAATGATGGGGGGTGGCACACAAGGCGGCAATATGGGGAATATGATTAAGCAAATGCAAAATATAGGCATGGCTTCGCAAAGTGGCTCTAAAACCCAGCAAATGCAAGGTATGCCTACGGATGTACAAATGCCTGCCGGTATGAATATGAATGATATTTCAAAGATGATTCCGGCCGGTGCTTTACCTGCCGGTGTAGATTTAAATAATTTATCTTCAATGAGCCCTGATCAATTAAAATCGATGGGTGTTCCGGAAGATCAAATTGCCACTATAACACAAGCACAACAACAAATGGAGCAAGCGCAAAATGCTACTACATCAGGAAGTAATTTTCAGCCAAAAGATTTGAGCACAACAACTAATAGCACCTACGCAAACGGTATGCCAAAAACTCAAATCAACAAACTTCAAACTTCCGGTAATTAATTTTATTTTAATTCTTTACCGCTTTTTGCCCCGTGAGAGATTAAGAATTGTTTCATTTCTTCGGTTTTTGCATAATCAAGCGCAGTTTCTCCTTCGGGGTTTTGAGCATTTATATCAAAACCGTTTTCTAGCAAAAATTCTATCATTTCCTTATTGTCATTTGTGGAATGTGCAATTATTGCATAATTACTTTTTGCGCCTAATTTAACAAGCATCTTTTCTTCGTCAACCATATTGGACATAATAACGACGTCAAGAGCATTAATTGTCATATCGGTTTGATTCATATTAATGTCTGCACCGTATTTAATCATCATTTTTAATATTTGTTCTTTTTTATTTAAAGGACAAGTTTTTTTATCTGCAAGGACAACTAATTCTGTTGTTGTCAATCCTCCTGAGTTTACATTAACTTCCGCCTTATTTTTTAGTAAGATTTCGATAGCATCTTTATAACAATTTTTACAGGGATAGAAAAATATTGACATTCTATCAAATGTTGTATTTACATCAGCGCCCTTTTCAATCAAGTATTTCATGACTTTAGTATGATTCCCCATGGCTGCGAAATAAAGTGGGTTTGCGCCTGCATGAAGTGCATTAACATCTGCACCATTTTCTACAAGAAGTTTTACTATTTTTAAATTTCCCTTACTGGCAGCGATATGCAAGGGTGTTGTGCCACTTTCATATTTTGCATTTACGTTTGCCCCTTGTTTAATTAGTTGTTGTATCAATTTCGCGTTGTTTTGTTCTATGGCTTCACGTAATTGTGTTTGCGTTGAAATTTCAGCATTTAATTGAATAACTCCAAAAATTATAAAATATAACAATAATAATTTTTTCATAATATCCTCACTCAAAAGATTATTTACTGATATTTTATCAAAAAATCTAATAATTGGGAAATTTTTTCTAATTTGAGGCAGTTTTTTGTAGGGATTTTGCTGGCGTCGCCGTCTTCATAAAACCAGGTAAATTTGCTGGGTATAAATACGGCCTTGGCGCCGACGGCTAATACGGGTAAAATATCTGATTTAACCGAATTGCCTACCATCAAAAATTCTTGCGGTTTAATGTTTAATTCTTTAATCAAACGGGCATATGCGGGTTTATTTTTCTCGCTCATTACTTCAATATGGCGCAGATATTTTATTAAGCCGGAGCGGTAAACTTTATTTTCCTGTTCAAGCAAATCGCCTTTTGTGGTAACAATAATTTTATATTTTTTACTTAATTTCTTAAGGGTATTTTCGGCCCCTTCAAACAAAACTATCGGGCTTTCAATCAGTTTTTTACCGAGGTCAATTAATTTTTTTGTTTCCCTCGCAGTCATTTTGCCTTTTGATATTTTCAGGGCTGCTTCAAGCATGTCCAAAACAAAAGCTTTAATGCCATAGCCGTAACAAGGAATATTTTTTACTTCCATGTTCCAAAGTATTTTTAAAGCTTTTGTGGGGGCAATATAATGGGCCATTAATTTACAAAAATCACATTCGGTTTGGCGGAACAATTTTTCATTTTGCCACAAAGTATCATCAGCGTCAAAACTTATAACTTTAATATTTCTGAAATTTATCATTTATTTACCTTTTCCTAAACGGTTGTATAAAAATTCCGGCAAACCGCAATGTCTCATCCTGCGTTGTACGGCAGCGACATTATATTCAACTCTCACTAAACGGAAAGTATTCTTCTTGGTATCTATAAGTCCGAAGGATGCACATGCATTTAAATCTCTTGGTTGCCCTATAGATCCAGGGTTAATCATATACCTGACATTGGGTAACATTTTAATAGTTACATCTTTGCCGATAAATACCTCAATTTTAGGGAGTTTATTTTGAGTATAACTCATTAAAAACGGTATATGACTGTGCCCAACGAAACATAAAGGACCTTTCCAATATTTTAAATTAATTAAAAATTGTTCCGAAGTCAGCAAATAATCTCTAAAAGGATCGACAAAAGAACCGTGTACTGCGGCAAAATGTATTCCCTGAAATGATGTTGGGAAAGTCTTAATAAAATCTAAAGAAGATTTTGATAAGTTTTTCAAAGTATAATTTAAAGAAATTTTTGCATAATCGCTGAACCAAGATTCAGCCCCTCTATCAAATAAGGCATAATCATGGTTTCCCATGATTCCAAAAAAATGCTTCGTTTTTTTAATAAGTTGTGTACATCTTTCCGGGTCCGGCCCATATCCGACGAGGTCCCCACAAAATACATATGCCTCAGCCCCCAGTTCCTCCGCTTTTTTAAGCACGGCTGTTAGGGCTTCATAATTTGCATGAATATCTGATAGTACTGCGTATATCATTAAGATATTATAGTATATTTGGCAATACTTATGAAGTAAATAAATGTGAAATTTGCCAATTCGGTTTTTTATTTGTAAAATGGAATTATACTAATCTAAATAAGGAGATATTATGGAAAACGTAGCAGCAGTCTTGGGTCTTTTTGTATTCACACTAATTGCTTTCCTTTTCAGCACAAACAAAAAGGCTATTAATTGGAAAACCATTGCTTGGGCCTTTGGCTTGCAAGTAATTTTTGCCGTACTGATTTTGAAAACCAGCGTCGGTATAACAGTTTTTGATTGGCTTAATGATATAGTCCTTAAAGTCCTTGCCTTCCAACAAGCCGGTGCGGAAATGGTGTTTGGTAATTTGGCTAAATCAGATAGCCTGGGTTATATTTTTGCCTTTCAGGTTTTACCTACGATTATTTTCTTCTCTGCTTTAATTTCTTTGCTTTATTATTTAGGTATTATGCAGTGGGTGGTTTATGCTTTTGCCGTAATTATCGGTAAAACTTGCAAATTATCCGGTGCGGAAAGTTTGAGTGCTGCCGCAAATATTTTCGTAGGCCAAACAGAAGCTCCTTTGCTCATTAAACCTTATGTGGAAAAAATGACTAAGTCAGAACTTATGTGCGTTATGACTGGCGGAATGGCAACAGTTGCCGGCGGTGTAATGATGGCTTATGTCACTATGCTTAAAGATACTGTCCCCGGTATTGCAGGGCATTTAATTGCTGCAAGTATGATGGGCGCACCTGCCGGTGTTATGTTTTCAAAACTTCTTGTTCCTGAAACGGAAAAACCTCTTACCGGTGGTACAATTAAAATCGCTTATAAAGATCCAAGCGCAAATGTTTTAGAAGCCATTTCAAATGGTACAACTACCGGTGTTTCTTTGGCAATCAATGTCGCAGGTATGTTGGTTGCATTTACTGCTTTAATTGCTTTATGTAACGGTGCACTTGAGTGGATAACAGGTTTATTCTTAACCAAAGCACTTTCCATGCAACAAGTTTTTGCTTATGTATTTTCACCATTGACATGGCTTATGGGTGTTAATGCCAGTGACGTTCTCACCGCAAGCCAATTGGTTGGTGAAAAGACTGTATTAAATGAGTTTATTGCTTATGCAAATTTCTCCAATATCTTAAACGGACACACCGTAGAACTTACCATGCGTACGAAAGTTATTTTGAGTTATGCTTTATGCGGTTTTGCTAACTTCTCTTCAATCGGTATACAAATCGGCGGTATCGGTTCCCTTGCGCCAAGCAGACGCGGTGATTTATCCCGCCTTGGCTTTAGGGCTTTGCTTGCCGGTTTATTTTCAAGTTGCACACGTGCAATACTCGCCGGTTTATTGATTGGTTAAATTATTTAGCTTTAACTATATCCCCCTTTAGTTTTAAAAGGGGGATATTTTTTGTAAAAATGTCTCCATTTAATATATAATGTTAAATATAAGCAGACTGTTTTTCGCATATTTTCAGTCAAAGGAGTTTTTATGAAAGCAATTTGTAAAACCAAACCTGCCGCCGGTGCAGAATATATTGATGTAGATGTTCCCAATATTAAAAGTGATGAGCTTTTAATTAAAATTCATTGTGCTTCAATTTGCGGTAGTGATTTACCGATTTATAATTATTATGGTTCTTGGGCAGCAAAAAAACATAAATTCCCCTTTATTTTCGGCCATGAACTTTGCGGTGAAGTGGTGGAAATCGGTGACAAGGCAAAAGGTTTCCAAAAAGGCGATTTTGTGTCTGTAGAATCCCACATTTTCTGCGGTATGTGCTATCAATGCCGTAACGACCAAAGGCATGTTTGCAGTAATTTAAAAATTTTAGGCATTGATGTTCCCGGCGGTTTTGCGGAATATGCCGCAATCCCTGCGCGTTGTGCTTGGAAGCATACAGATAATTCTTTAAAAGATATCGCTAGTATTATGGAGCCTTTGGGTAACGCCGTTTTTGCAACTTTAACTGAAGATATAGTGGGTAAAACTGTACTTGTTTCCGGTTGTGGGCCGCAAGGTTTATTTGCGACTCAAATTGCACGCGCTTGCGGTGCGGCAAAAGTTATCTGCACTGAAACTTCGGCCTTTAGAACGGCACTTGCTAAAAAAATGGGCGCTGATGCCGTAATAAATCCTTTAGAAGATAAAGTTTTAGAAAAGATTATTGATGCCGGCGGTGAAAAGTCAGGCATAGATATTGTTATTGAAATGTCCGGTAATAATACCGCAATAAATACTGCTTTACAAGCGGTTAAACCGGCTGGGCGTTTTATTGCTTTTGGTTTGCCAAAAGAAGATGTTACTATCGATTATGCAAACTCTATCGTCTTTAAAGCAATACGTATGCAAGGCATAACCGGGCGTGAAGTTTTTAGAAGTTGGTACAAAATGGAAAGCCTTTTAAAGAGCCATGCAATAGACCCCCGCCCCGTGATTACACATACTTTTAAGATGAAAGATTTCCAAAAGGCTTTTGAAATCGCGTCAGATCCTAAAAAGGAATGCGGTAAAATTATATTGGTTCCATAGAGGTGATTTATGGCAAATATGGATTTTTTAAAAGACGAAATCGCACAACTTAAAACAGAAAACCGTTTTATTGAACCGGCAGTTTTGGAAGATATGCAAAATGCCGTTTGTACAATTAACGGTAAAAAAGTTATTAATTTAACTTCAAACAATTATCTCTGTATGACGGCACACCCAAAAGTGATTTCCGCCGCAGTAGAAGCAACTAAAAAATACGGTATAGGCACTGCTGCAGTCCGCACAATTATCGGTACAACTTCTTTACACGAAGAACTCGAAAAACGCCTTGCCGAATTTAAAGGGACAGAGGCATCTTTGGTAATACAATCGGGTTTTACTTCAAATACTGCTGTTTGCCAAAGTTTGATGACAAGCCCACAAGATGTTTTAATTTCAGATGAACTGAACCACGCTTCAATTATTGATGGCGGTCGTTTAAGCAAAGCAAAAAAACTTATTTACCGCCATAGTGATATGCAGCATTTAAAAGAAATTTTAGATATGCCCGAAGTCAAGCAAGCGCGCCGTCGTTTGCTTGTTACCGACGGCGTTTTTAGCATGGATGGCGATATTTGCAATTTACCTGAAATCGTAAAACTTTGTGCCCCGCGTGATGTTATGGTTATGGTTGATGATGCCCATGCAAGCGGTGTTATCGGCCCACAAGGGCGCGGAACGGTTGCACATTTTGGGCTTAAAGGGAAAGTTGATATTCAAATCGGTACACTTTCAAAAGCTTTTGCAGCCATCGGCGGTTATGTCGCAGGTTCTGCAAATTTGAAGGCTTATATGCAATCAGTCGCACGCCCGTTTTTATTTTCAAGTTCACATCCGCCAGCTGTGGTGGCAACTTGTTTAGCAGGGCTTGATGTAATTTATAATGAACCTGAACGCCTTAAAAAACTTTGGGACAATACCAAATTTTTTAAAGAAGAACTAAAAAAAGCCGGTTTTGATACAGGCCATAGTGAAACACCCATTACACCGGTAATGGTCGGTGATAGTGCAAAAGCCAAACAATTAAGTGCTATGCTTTTTGAAGAAGGTGTTTTTGCTTTGGCGATTTGTTTCCCGACAGTCCCGCGCGGTAAAGAACGCTTGCGCACCATTGTGACTTCAGGCCATGAGTTAAAGGATCTTGAAAAAGCCGTTGCCGCCTTTAAAAAATGCGGTAAAGAACTTGGTTTAATTTAATATGAAAAACTGTTTTATAAAAACTGCTGTATTGCTAATATGTGCGGCAGTTTTTATTTCTTGTTCCGGTAAAGATGACCATAAGCCGCAAGACGGTAAATTAAACATTGCTGTATCAAGTTATGTGCCGTATACTTTTGCCAAATCTGTTTTGGGGGATACAGTAAATTTAACTTTGCTTATTCCGCCCGGAGTGGAAGCCCATGCTTTTGAGCCTAACCCAAAAACAATTAAAGAAGTAAAACAGGCACAATCTTTCTTTTATACATCCAATCATCTTGAACCTTGGGCCTTAAAAATTGACAAAAAAGCCGTAATGCTTGCTAAAAATTTGCCGGAACTTTCACATCAAGATCCACATGTGTGGATGAGTTTTGATAATGCTCGTGTCATGGCTAAAAATTTGGCCGATTATGTTGCACAAAAATATCCGAGTCTACAGGGTCAAATTCAACCCAGATACAATACTTTTGCTGTAGAAATGGAAAGCCTAAAATTTTTATATTCCAAAATTATGCCCACTTGTAAAAACCGCACAATTTACCATATCGGGCATTTGGCTTTCGGTTATATCGCACGTGATTATGATTTGGAATTTAAGGCCTTATTTTCCGCCGATATGGACCAAGAGCCAAGTACAAAAGAAGTTGCGGAACTTGTAAAAGCCATTAAAGATAACCGGGTAAAATATATCTTTTCTGAGGAGCAATTAAACCCGGCTTTAGCAAAAACTGTCAGCAAAGAAACAGGTGCAAAAATTTTGATATTAAACACAGTTGAGGGTGTCACTAAAGAAGATTTTGAAGAAGGTAAATCTTACCAAGAGCTTATGCTTGAAAATTTAAAAAATCTTGCAATAGGGCTTGATTGCAAAGGGGAATAATGAATATCTCGGAAATTAAAAATTTATCTTTTTCGTACACGGGGCAAACCGTACTTAAAGATATAAATTTTAAAATTGCGGAAGGTGATTATATTGCTTTGCTCGGCCCAAACGGCAGTGGTAAAACAACGCTAATTAAACTTCTGCTTGGTTTATTACCGTCACAAAAAGGTAAAATAAATTTATTCGGTAACACTTTACAAAAATTTCATGCTTGGCAAAATATCGGGTATTTAGAACAAAAAACAACCACACCGCGTAATATGCCAATGACTGCTTTTGCCGTAGTGCGCCTTGGGTTGCTTTCCACGAAAAAAGGGTTAAAACTTTTTAATAAAGAAGATAATAAAAAAACAATTTCATTAATGAAAAAGTTACGTTGCTATAGTTATAAAGATAAATTATTTTCCGAACTTTCAGGCGGGCAGCAGCAGCGTGTTTTGCTGGCAAGAACAATTATAAATGAACCCAAATTTTTGATTTTAGATGAGCCTTCCACCGCTTTAGACAGTTCTTCAAGGGAAGAGTTTTTTGAAATTATTTCCACTTTAAACGAAGAAAAGAAAACAACAATTTTGTTGGTTACGCATGATATTTCGCAAGTCGGTAAATATGTAAATAAATTCTTAGTTTTGGATAAACAAATTATCTTTTACGGTTCAAAAGAAGAATTTTGTGATTCAAAAGAGGTCACATCTTATTTCGGCCCATACACCCAGCATTTAATTGACCATTTACATACGGAGGGAACTTGCCCAATGCCACATTGTCATTCGGAGGAGGTAAAATGAATTTTGCTGAATTTATCTCTTACGGTTTTGTACAACGCGCTTTAATTTCCGGTGTTTTAGTATCTTTAATTACGGCCATGCTTGGGGTGTTTTTGGTTTTAAAGCGCCTCTCTTTAATCGGGGACAGTTTAAGTCATATTGCACTTAGCGGTGTGGCGGTTGGTTTAATTTTAAATGTAACACCGATTTTCGCTGCTTTGCCTATTGTAATGCTTAGTTCACTTGGAATTTTTAAACTCAGTAAAAACAAAAAAATTTACGCTGATAGTGCTTTGGGAATAGTATCTTCTGCCGGTATTGCTCTTGGCTTAATCATTGCTGCGCTTGCCGGCGGGTTTAATACTGACTTGATGGGCTTTTTATTTGGGAACATTCTAACCGTTACCCCGGCTGAAACTGTTTTAAGCGTAATAATTTTTGCTATAGTTATTGCCTGCTTATACTTTTTTTATAATGCCTTAATTGCCACTGTTTTTGACGAACATTTCGCCAAAACAGCCGGTGTTGATACGGATAAAATCAATATTCTTTTAGTGCTTTTAAGCGCGGTTGTTGTTGTTCTTGCGGTTAAAACGGTGGGCATAATGCTTGTATCTGCTTTAATAATTATTCCGCCTACAAGCGCTTTGCAAATTGCCAAAAAATTTAAAAGTGTTTTAATTTGCGCCTGTATATTTTCCGTTTTTGCCACAGTTGGCGGTGTATATCTTTCTTTCCTTTTCAATTTACCGCCGAGTGCTTTAATAATAATTTTAAACTTAATAATTTTATGTATCTGCGGTTTAATTAAATATGCTAAGTCCGGAAAAATTAATTAAAGAACTCAAAAAATTATATCCTAAAACCAAACCGGCTCTAAAGCATAACGGCCCTTTTGAAATGCTTTGTGCTGTTATACTTTCCGCACAATGCACCGATGCCCGCGTAAATTTAGTTACGCCGGAACTTTTTAAGCGTTTCGGTACGCCGCAAAAAATGGCAAAAGCCAAGAGGGAAGATATTGAAACAATCATTAAATCTACCGGTTTTTACCACGCAAAAGCGAAAAGTTTGCACGAAAGCGCAAAAAAAATTGTTGCAGATTTCGGTGGCCAAGTCCCGCAAACAATGGATGAACTTCTAACCTTGCAAGGTGTTGCTCGTAAGACGGCAAATGTCGTTTTGGGTGATTGTTTTGATGTGGTTGAGGGCGTTGTTGTAGATACGCATGTAAAACGGCTTTCTTTCCGCCTTGGCCTTACAAAAAATACCGATCCTAAAAAAGTGGAACAAGATTTAATGAAACTTTTCCCCAAAAAATATTGGTATTATTTGAGTAATGCTTTAATTTACCATGGCCGCCGCGTATGTGACGCCAGAAAGCCAAATTGCTCTGCTTGCGCACTTGCCAGACTTTGCCCCAAAAACGGCATAAAAAATGTATAATGTTTTTGAAGTTATTTAAAGGAGGGAGTGTATGAATCAGTATTTTATTGACGTCATTAAAAATCATTATTTTGATTTTAGTGGCCGTGCAACACGCACACAATTCTGGATGTTTGCGTTGATTAATTTTATCGTAGGCCTTGTTTTAGGGTTTGTTTGCAGTATGTTTTTGAAAGAAAAAACTGCGAGTATAATAGGCACCATCTATTGGCTTGCCTTATTATTACCTTGCTTGGGTATTGCTGCCAGAAGACTTAGAGACGGCGGTTTTACTCCTTGGCTCCTTTTAATAGGTCTTATTCCGTTTATTGGTTGGATTATTTTATTAATCCTTTGTATTATGCCGAGCAAATAAACAAAAAATTAAGTTTTACCAAAGCCCCTGTTTTTTAAGCAGGGGTTTTGTTATATAAGGTAAAACTTCCCTTTTCTAATTTGCTAAAATATATATAAATAACATTTAAGGAGATCTTATGAAATTCAACAGTTTTGATGAACTAATTGACCTTGTTAAAGGCCAAGAAAACCGCGTCGTAGTTCCGGGCGCAAATAATAAAGAAGCCTTAACAGCCATTAAAATGGCAGATGATAAAGGCCTTATTTCACACGGTATCTTAATCGGTGATACCGAAGTAGTTAAAAAAATGGTCCGTGAAGTCGGTTTACCGGAAGAAAAATTTGAATTTATTCAATGCACAGATGTTCCCGAAATGTGCAATATTGCGGCCCGTATGGTTTATGAAGGCAAGGGTGACTTTTTGGTAAAAGGTCTTGTAGATACAAAATACTACATGAAAGCGATTTTAAATAAAGAATTCGGCTTTGTTCCGCAAGGCACACTTTTAACTCATTTTGTTTTATTTAAAACAAATAAATATCCCAAAATGTTTGCAGTAACAGATTCAGCCGTCGTAATTGCTCCGACATTAGAACAAAAAGCACAAATTGTCGGCAATGCAGTAGATATTTTCCATAAATGCGGTGTGGAAGAACCGAAAGTCGCCATCGTCTGCCCTGTGGAAAAGGTTAATGAAAAAATCCCTTCTACCGTTGATGCAGCAGCTTTAGTTCAAATGAATAAAGATGGTAAAATTAACGGTTGTGTAGTTGAAGGGCCTTACGATTTATATATTTCCGTTTCCAAAGAACGCGCAGAAGAAAAGGGTATTAAAGGCGCAAAAGTTGCAGGTAATGCCGATCTTTTAGTATTGCCTGATTTGGATGCAGCCAATCCATTTTACAAAGCACTTGCCTTCTTTGGTGACGGTGCTGAAGCAGCAGCAGTCTTAGCCGGGCCGAAAATTCCCGTAATTTTACCCTCTCGCGCTGATAGCCCGAAACTTAAAATGAACTCAATTGCACTTTGCTGCTATTTGAAAAACTTTAGATAACTTAACCGGGGGCAAGTAATTGCCCCCTTTTAACTATGTGGAAAGAATATTGTAAACAATTTTTAAAAGTATTTTTAATATGGGGGCTCCCGTGTTTGGCCGTGGGGGTGTTTATGATATTTTTCATATCTAATCACCGTACACAAGTAGAAATTGCCAATGCCCCGGAAGAAATTTATTTTAAAAAGGCGACGGGCAATTTAGGCCAGCCTTTGCAAAAATCTTTGCAAGAGGACGGTTTAAGCAAGGAAGATGCCCATAAAATCGTTAATAAACTTGATACTGTTTTAAATATGCGTCGTGTCTCAAAATACGATAAATATTTACTTACCTTGGATGAAAATGATAACTTTAAAATGCTAGTTGTTACAAAAGATTTTTCAAGATATTTTGTTACTTCCGTTGACGGTGAACTTGTTGCCGGTATTTTGGATATTACTGTCGATAATAGAAAGCGCCAATTAAGCGGAGAAGTTAAAGATTATTTATTTACATCAATGCAAGCACAAGGTTTAAGGCCCGGTTTTATTTTAGATTTTACGGATGTCTTCTCTTGGGCAATTGATTTTAATACCGAAACGCGTGTGGGCGACAAATTCGCCGTTATTTGGGAAGAAGACTATACAAAAGGTGGCAAGACTTTAAACGAAAATATTTTGGCTGCTTATTATGGCGGCGAAGCAACCGGCAAAAACTATGCATTTTTGTTTGAAGATGAATATTATGACGAAACCGGTAAATTTTCCAAAAAGATGTTTTTAAAATCTCCTATTAGCGTTAGGGGCGTACGTATTAGTTCGCGTTTTTCCAGAGGGCGTATGCACCCTATTTTGCGTATAAGGCGTCCGCATTTAGGTATAGACTATGCAGCACCTGTAGGTACACCTGTTGAAACAGTAGCGGACGGTGTTGTTAAATTCAAGGGTTGGAAAGGCGGTTTCGGTAATTATATGGAAGTTGCCCACCCCAATAATTACACTACTTGTTATGGGCATTTAAAAAGTTTTGCAAAGGGTATAAACGTCGGCGTAAAAGTCCGGCAAGGCCAAACTATTGCATATGTCGGTAGTACAGGTTTATCAACCGGCCCGCATTTGGATTTTCGTATTAGGCAAGGTAATAAATACTTTGACTTTTTAAATAGTAAACAGCGCAGTTCTGCAGCGCGTGAAATACCTGCGCAAAAACGTGAAGAATTTAATAAAATAAAAGAAGAGTATAAAGCTTTACTTGATAAAATTTTAGAAAATAAATAAGAGGTGGCTTATGACTAAAAAAATTGTCTTAACAGGTGGCCCTGCTTCAGGGAAAACAACCATGCTTTCAATTTTGAAAGAGGAATACGGCACTGATATCGAAGTCGCAAAAGAAGCCGCAACCTTAGTTTACAGCGGCGGTTTTCCCAGAAATGATGCCAGTAAACGCTATACCTACCACGCGCAACGTATTATTTACACATGTACCAGGGAACTTGAAGATCTAGCTACCGAAATTAATCCTGCTGCTAAACTAATTTTATGTGATAGAGGCTCTTTAGACGGTGCAGTTTATTGGCCTTATGGCGCGGAAGATTTCCTTAAAGTTATGGGTACAGATGTTAAAACTGAGTTTGAACGTTATTATGCCATTATACACATGTCCCCACCTAATGATCCTAAATACTATCAAAATACCGCTGTTCGTATTGAAACTTTGGATCGTGCTTTGGAAGTTGATCGTGAAATTTTAAAAATTTGGGAAGGCCATCCGCGCCGTGTAATCATACCTGCTTATGATGACTTCGTGGAAAAAGCCCTCTTGGTTCGCAAGACCGTAAAACAAATTGTTGACGGAGAGATATAAAAATGTTGTTCGATTTTTTAAAACGTAAGAAAAAGCAAGAAGAAAATTCCAAATCATCAGACTCTGCGAAGAAACTGACTCTTGAAGAGCGTTTGGAAGCAGAAAAGAAAAATTTACCTTCTTCCATAAAAAACATGCTTGATAAAGATCCTTCTTTAAAGGAGCGTTTTATCAAAGTAGCAAAGCAGATGGAAGCAGATGGGGTGGATATGTCCTCACCTTCTGCCATGCGCAAGTGGGCAAAAGCTAATCAAAAAAAGATTAGAGAACAGGAGTTCGGTTCTGTTAAACCGGTCGTAAAGGAAAAAGAGCCGGGCCGTAATGATCCTTGCCCTTGCGGTAGCGGTAAAAAATATAAAAAATGTTGCGGTGCTAATAAATAAAAATGCGTTTTGAAAGTTTTGTAGCCAAACGTTATTTGATGAGCCAGAGCAAAGGGGTGTTTTCTTTGATAACAACCCTTATCGGCGTACTTGGTGTGGCAGTCGGTGTTGCTGCTTTAATCACAACTTTGGCTGTTATGACAGGCTTTCAAAACGATATAAAAAAACATGTTATCGGTGCACAGGCACATATAATGATCTTAGGTAAAATGCCGGAAGGCAGATACCAAAAAGTCCAGGAACAAATTGAAAAATTACCACAGGCTGTTGCAACAGCGCCTACAATTTACGGGCAAGCAATTTTAAGTTATGCACAATCTTCACACGGGGTAATACTTCGCGGGCTTGATGCTGAACAGGAAGCAAAAACAAATACTTTAGTTTCTTCATTAACAGAAGGCAGTTTTGAGGCGGGGGAAAATGCCGCGCTTCCGCCGCTTGTTCTTGGCACTGAACTTGCCGAAAATATGGGGCTGGATATTGATGATGAAGTTGTTTTGGTTTCCCCGCAAGGTTTGGCCGGTGGGCTTCCTAAAATGAAACGCTTTAAAGTTACCGGTCTTTTAAAAACAGGTTATTATGAATTTGATAATACAATAGTTTATACTGATTTACAAAATGCCTCTGATTTTCTTGGCTTAAAAGGTGCTGTAACAGGTTTAAATGTAAAAATAAAGAACCTTGATAAAGCAGACGAAGTCGCTGCCCAAATTATTAACACAATAGGCCATCAATATACAGTTAAAACTTATGCGCAAATGAACCAGACTTTATATGCCGCATTAAAACTTGAAAAAACGGTTATGTTCATAATTTTATTCTTAATCATCATTGTTGCGGCTTTAAATATAACTTCAAATTTAATTTTATTTGGAACTGAAAAGTTGCGTGATATCGGTATCTTGCGTACTCTTGGTGCAAGCCCGGCGAAAATCAGGCATGTTTTTTTGCTTGAGGGCTTATTTATTGCTACTGCCGGCGTAGTTTTAGGTTTGATACTTGCTTTTATACTTTGCTTTATAATTGCAAACACAAATATCGTACAACTTCCTGCCGATATTTATTATTTAACTAAAGTCCCTGTTTGTTTGCAAGCATTTGATATTTTATCAGTAATTTTCGGCAGTTATTTAGTTTGTTTTATATCAGCCTTATATCCGGCATATAAGGCATCAAAAATAAACCCTGTTGATGCGGTGCGCTATGGCTAATATTTTAGAAATTAAAAATTTAACAAAAATTTATAAAGAAGCGCAAAATGAAATTTGTGTTTTAAAAGATGTTTCATTTTCCGTGGAACAAGGCAAATTTATCGTCTTTATCGGCCCTTCCGGTTCAGGTAAAACGACTTTGCTTAATCTAATTGCAATGTTAGATAAAACCACTTCCGGCAGTATTATTTTTAAAGATAAAGATTTAACTAAAATTGATGAAAACCTTGCCGCCAAAACACGTCTTTTGGATATGGGCTTTGTTTTTCAGTTCGATGCTTTACTGCCTGAATTTACTGTTCTGGAAAATATTTTAATGCCTGCAATAATAGCAAATAAAAAAGCTAAAACATATGCTAAATATTTGCTTGAAAAGTTTGGTATTTCGCACCTCGCAAACAAATTCCCGCCTTCTCTGAGTGGGGGGGAAAAGCAACGTGCGGCATTAGCGCGCGCTTTAATAAATAAACCCACCATACTTTTGGCTGATGAACCGACCGGGAATTTGGATACCCAGAGAAAAGAGCAAATCTTTAAAGATTTTGCGCAAACCGCAAAAGAAGAAGGTACTACCATTTTGATGGTTACTCATGATATACACGCTGCCAATTATGCAGACAAGTGCTATAAAATAGAGGGCGGCAAAGTAGAATAGATGTAATAGGAGAGTTTATGAAAAAGGGTTTTACATTACTTGAATTATTAGTAGTCGTTTTAATTATAGGAATATTAGCATCTATTGCCTTACCGCAATATACGAAAGTAGTTGAAAAAGCAAGGTTATCTGAGGCACTATCAGTTGTAAAAAGTCTTGTAGATTCAGCACATAGGTTTTTATATGAACATGATTCCGGTGAAGAAGTTACTTTTAGTGAACTTGATGTGGAGTTTCCTGCCGATGAAGACGAAGTATATGTTACCAACCATTTTAATTATTATCTTGAAGGATCTCTGACTAAGACTACTTTTGTTGCAATTGAAGCAGAGAGAAACAATGGATCATATCTTTTAGTAACACAAATAAAACTTGAAGGGGACCCTCTTAAAGTGCAAACCGTTCGTGGCTGTATTACTAGAGAAACAGAGGTCGGCCGTTATATTTGTGGGTTATTACAAGATCAAGGTTGGGGGTATTGTGATACTATGAATACTTGTACCCTTATATAAATAAACAAGTATTGACAATATTTAAAGCAAAAAACGCTTGTGTTTTATACAAGCGTTTTTTATATGTGAAATTCTATTTTTATGGTGGGCTCATTAAGCCAAATAAGACGGTGAAGCAGAAAAGATGTAACGGAAGTTTAATCGGTATCTAGTAAATTATACGTTTTTAATTCACCTTTCTTTGCTCTGTTAACATTGTTTACGATTTCTTGTCTAATTGGTAGACCGACATTAGGTGAACAATCATAACAATTAGCAGGTAGTTCCCCAGTAGCCAAAGCAATAATGTTTTTGGGGTCGTTTTTCTTAAATATGGGGCCCCCACTGTTTCCTTCCATTACGTCTGCGTCAAAAAAGACCATGTTCATAAAAAATAAAACATCATCTTTTTTGATATGCCCCGGTGATTTCCATAAAGAATAATTAGATTTATCATAGCCACGACCTATTACTACAATATCGATATTGAAAAATTGCACCTCTGATAGAACTTTTAACCCTAATACTTGGCCTATATCTTTACCTAGTTCGGAATCAAGGAATATAATGCCATAATCATTATCTTGCTTCTCTGTTTCATCGTTATTATGGATACCTTTCTTATATTTATCCGGGACCCATAATGATTTTGCTTTTGCATTAGGGAATTTAGACCCATCTGGAAATGCTCCTTCCCAACCTTTCCTAACTTTTTTTACCAATTCTTCCTTATAATTGTTTGGCTCTTCATTGTCATTAGAAGCGGGAGTGAGACCCTTTGGTTTTTCTTCTTTCGCCGGCATGCCTGTGGCATAGACTTTTATTTCTTTTGCGTACTTACCTCTATCATCAATTAAACAATGGGCCGCAGTTAATACCGTCTTATACCCTATTATAGAACCGGAACAGATATAACTATGTCCGTCATTTGAAACTATATCAATTACGATTACCGCTTTTTCCGGTCCGGTTGCTTTGCCGGTAATTTCTTCTCTGTCATCGAAGCCCACTATTGTATGAAGATGTATTTCTTTTGATATATTTTTCGACATATCATTTAACATAGACATATCTATTTCCATTGCTTGTAAAGGAAAATTAATTAAAACAATAAAACCAAATAAACAAAATATTAATTTTTTCATAAATTTCACCTGTTAGTTTTAGTATAACCCTTAAAATAACTAAAAACAAGGGCTAAAAGGCCTATTTTTACTTGGGTCTTTATGGAGTTAAAATATTATGATAAATTATTTTACGGTGGGCTCATTAAGCCAATATCGGTGCCGGCAATGAATGGGGTTTTAAGATATTTTTTTGCTTCATCATAAATATCCCAATCTTCTTTATAATCTTTAATGCTTTTGTAGATTTGTAAAGCCTTTTCGCGTTGGCCTAAAGCGTCATAACATTGTGCTAAACGGAAGATATTCCAAAGTTGCCAACGGCTCATTTCCTGGCGTTTAGTGGCTTCAATGCTTTGCTGTAAAACCTTTATAGCGTCTTGATATTTGCCTTCTTGCATATCAGCACTTGCAAGGGCAGTGTAAGAACGAGCGATATAAATTTCTTTATAAAAAGGTTCTGTGCCGATTTTGTTTAAAAAATCGTTAGCACCTTGCCTTACATACTCATAATTTTTATTTTGATATGCCGCAATTATTGCGACAAATCTAAATAACGGGTTTTGCGGATATTTTGCAATAATTTCTTTGATATACTGTTCCGCAAGTGCCGGGTTAGAATATTTTTTATTTTGGATTGCAATTTCTACTAACAAAAGTTTTGCGGTATTTGCAGAATATCTGCCTTTATCTTTAATTAAGTTAAGGTAATATATACCTTGTTCGGCGTTTCCGCTTATTACAAGTTTAGCAAGTACTCGTACTACGGCAGGTAAAGTGCCGGCATAATATTCATAAATGGCCTTGCCAAGATATGCATCATACATTTCCGGGTCAAGTTCCACGGCTTTGTTCATATATTTTAAGCCTTTTTTACCCGTAAAATAAGCACGTACATAATTATGGTTGGCAAGTAAAAACCGTGCTTTTACACCGTAAATTCCGCCAAGTGCGAGATAGGCTTGTGCTTCATCCCCATTTTGTTTGAGCCATGTTTCAATGCCTGTTATTGAAGAATTTATCATCTCTTCAAAAACTTTTGCTTGTTCGACATTGCTCTTCTCAAATTCATATTCATAGCGCGCCCACTCAATCATAACTTTACCGAAAAGCCCAAGCGGATAATTGGGGTGTTCTTTAAGTAAAGCAGAAAGTTCCGTTCTTGCAGTATTAAGGTCAAGATTATAAATAGCATCAACACCTTTATCGGCGTGTGCTAAAATAGAAGGGTTTACTTTGTCCCAAGCAAGTGCATTTAAACTTAGAAAGCTAAAAGCGAAGATAGCAAAGAGTTTATTTAACTTTTTCAATTTTTTCACTTCCGAAATAAGGCCTCAAAGCAGGCGGGATGGTTACAGAACCGTCTTCATTTTGGTAATTTTCAAGAATTGCCGCAAATGTTCGCCCGACAGCCACCCCGCTGCCGTTTAAAGTATGAACATAAGCAGTACCTTTTTGACCTTCTCTTTTGTAGCGCAAATTCATGCGGCGTGCCTGGAAGTCCAAGCAGTTTGAACAACTTGAAATTTCCCTAAAGCAGTTTTGTGATGGAAACCAAACTTCCAAATCATAAGTTTTTGAAGAACTAAAACCCATATCCCCGCTTGAAAGTAAAACGCGGCGGTAAGGTAAACCTAGTGTTTTTAAAACGAGTTCGGCCTCTTGTGTCATTTTTTCTAAGACATCCATGCTTTCTTCCGGCTTTGCAAGCCAAACAAGTTCCACTTTATTAAATTGATGGTTTCTTATTAAACCGCGTGTGTCTTTACCGTAAGAGCCGGCCTCTTTTCTAAAGCATGGAGTATAAGCACAAAAGGCTTTCGGTAAATCAGTATCTTTCAATACTTGACCGCGGTACATATTTGTTAAAGGAATTTCGGCGGTGGAAATTAAGTATTGGTCTTCCTCACCTTCGATATGGTACATATCTTCTTTAAATTTCGGTAATTGGCCTGTACCGTATAAAACTTCCGCGTTAACAATAGCAGGGGGCATAAATTCTGTATAACCGTTTTTGGTGTGAAGGTCTATCATAAAGTTGATTAAACTGCGTTCCAAGCGGCTGCCTTGCCCGCAAAGCAAAGCAAAACGGCTGCCGGAGAGTTTTGACGCTGTCTCAAAATCTAAAATACCGAGATTTTCACCTATTTCATGATGGTCTTTAACTTTAAAATTAAATTGCGGTATGGGTAAAGTGTTTTCTTTAACTACCACATTTGCTTTTTCATCCGCTCCTACGGGTACGCTGGTATCCGGCAAATTAGGAATAGTAAGCATAATTTCTTCGACTTGTGCTTTTAAAGCGGTTGTTTTTTCTTCAAGTGCTTGCATGCTTTCTTTTAAGGCATTTGCTTCTTTTAAAGCGGTAGCGGCGGCTTCCGGGCCTTCTTTGGCGCGGATCATGCCTATTTTTTTAGAAATTTCATTTCTTTTTGAGCGTTCTGTTTCAAGTTCCTGCAAGGCTTTTTTATATTCACTTTGCAAGTCATAAACTTTTTGTGCGCTTTCCGCAAGTTTTGCATTTCTTGATGCTAAACGTTTTTTAGTTTCTTCGAAATTATCGGTTATAAATTTAATATCTATCATAATTCCTCTTTATTCTGCTGCAATATCTTTAACTGAATAAGGCGCCGGGAAATACTTCTTCATAGGGCTTACCTGTTGCTTTGATTCTTTTAAAACAAAAGACTGTACAGTTTTTGTATTAACTTGCACACCGTCTTTTTGTTTTATGATGAAAACCAAAGCCAAAATTATACAAATACACACAATACCCCAAAAGAAAGAGTTTGAACTTTCTATTTCTATATCTTGGTGATTTATCATAGGGATTTCCTTTGCGATAGCCTTACTTGTTTATCAAAACTTTTTATTATGCCTTTTGCGCTGGAATCTAAAGCATCAAGGCCGCTTATTCCTTCTTGGGTATCATCGCCTACCCAGATAACTTCAGCGGTATTTACATCGAGCATTTTTGCTACTACGCCGACTTGGGCATAAATAGTATGTTCCGTTGCCATAACTTCTTTATTCTGCCTATAATCTTGGCCGCCATAGGTTTGTTTATATTTTAATTCACCGTTTTGACCTTTGCTTACATGTGTATTATAAACGGGGGTGGATGAGGTGCTTTTTGTTACCCTATATAGCATTGTTTTTTGCTCAGGCAAATAAGAAGTTATTTCCCCAATCAACAAAACATCAACGCCCAAAATTTTACCTATTTGGCGCGTGACATTGGGGGATAAATAATTTTCGGTTAAATCTTGTTCTTCTAAAATTCTTTCAAGTTGCGCACGTTCTACAACTGTATAACCGTATTTTATAAGGTATTTTGTAAATAAATTTTCCGCACCGGAAAAGGTAGGTGTCGGAGAACTAAAAGGTAAAACACCTATACGTTTCATGTTATTAAAGTTATAAGTCTTGCTTATATAAGATTTAGGGGCACAAGATATTAAACAGAGTATCAAGGCCGGTATTAAAAATTTCTTCATAAATATATTATATAAATTTTGGGGCATCATAATTGCTATAATATAAATATGAATACATTAGCTGATAAAATTAAAAAAATAAAAGCAGTTATTACTGATGTTGACGGCGTTTTAACAGATGCCACAATGAACTTTTTCAGCACACCTGCAGGCAAAATTGCGGAAGTTAAAAAATTCTGTGCTTATGACGGCATAGGCTTTATTTTGCTTCGTGATTTCGGTTTCAAAACCGGTATTATTACAGGTGGCAATGCCCCGGCAACAGAGCATAGGGCAAGCACGCTTGGCTTAGATTTTCTCTACTATAATTATTTAGATAAATTGCCGGCATTAAAAGATTTAATGGCGCGTTGTAATTTAAAAGCGGAAGAAATTGCCTATATCGGTGATGATCTTATTGATATGCCCGCTTTAAAATATGTTGGCCTTGCTTGTGCGGTTAACAATGCTGTACCTGAAGTTAAAAGTGAGGCTGATTATATTACGCAAGTTGACGGCGGTAAAGGTGCTTTTAGGGAAGTTGCCGAACTTATTTTAAAGATGCAGGGCTTTTGGCCTGAAGCTTTAAAAAAGTCCGAAGAAGGCACAATCGGCAGCAGTCAAAAAAGACCTTTAGTGGTTATTGATTTTAAAAAGCAAAATCAAAAATAATTATTATTTTTAAAACACCCCTACTTTTGTGGGGGTGTTTTTATATTGTATAATTTAAATATGACGGTAATTATTGTTTTAATTGCTTTAATTATAATGGCTTTTTGTGTTAAACTTTATAAGGCGCTTAATTGGCATCAGCCTCCTTTAAGGATTTATCCGAAAGACCTCGGTTTTGAAGCGGAAAATATAACTTTCCAAAACTCAGATGGCATAGATTTAAAAGGCTGGTTTATACCTTGTTCCAGCTCAAGCAAAACGCTTGTCTTAATGCATGGTTTTGAAATGGATAAAAGCCAAATACTTCCGCAAACTATAAACTTAGCCAAAAAATATAATTTATTTTATTTTGATTTTCGCGGTATGGGGGAAAGTACCGGTAAAAGTGCCCAAGGGATGAGGGAACATCTTGATGCGCTAGCCGCCTTGGAATATCTCCGTAAAAACAAACCTAATCAATGTAAAGAGATTGCTCTATATGGCATAAGTTTAGGTGCTTCGGTTGCTTCTTATATTGCTGCCACAGATAAAGCAATTAAAGCAGTAATTTTAGAGGCTTGCTTCTACTCTTATAAAAGAGTAGTTCGCAAGTGGGCATGGAATCATCATACCTTGCCTTATTACCCTATTGTTTATATTTTCTTACGCTTTAAAAGATTAAAATTTAGGACGGGGCTTGAAGATCTATCCCCCAAAACTTCCGCACCTTTAATTAAGTGCCCTGTTTTACAAATACACGGTAAAAATGACCATTTGGTTTCTTACAAAAGGGCTTTGCGTGTTTTTGATAACATTAAAACCACAAAGGAACTTTGGCTTGTAGAAGGTGCCGGGCATACCCGTTGCCACGAAATTGCCGGCCCCAAATACCTACAAGAGATTTCTAAATTTCTTGAAAAATATTTTTAAATAAAAAAGGCCTGCTTAATGCAGGCCTTTTTAAAAGTCTTTAAAGACTAGAATCTGCCGTTAACGATAACCATGATTGGTAACCAACCGTTATTGTTAATGATGTTAACTAAACCGATTTGTAAACCTTTATCAATGCGTTTTGTGTAGTTAACAAGAGCAAGTTGCAAGCCTGTTAAATTTTCTGCATAGTTAAATAAATAGCCTAATTGAGCACCTTTAACGTTATTGGCAACGTTAACAAGACCTAATTGAGCACCGGTAAAATCTTTAGCGACATTTACTGCGCCCCATTCTACACCGGTAAAATTTTTTGCGATGTTTACAAAACCAAATTGTACACCGGTTAAATTACCTTTGTTATGGTTAACAAGACCGCCGGTAACACCGGTAGCATCATTTGTTACGTGGTATAAACCGCCCCATTGCACACCGGCCAAATGGTTTGTTCTTGTATAAATCCAAGCCCAAGATAAACCGGTAAGGTCATCAACTCTTGTAGAACCGATGGTTAAAGCAACACCTTTAACGGTGGGGGTATTGCTGTCAATAAGACCTAATACGATATTAGTATTATTTGTTTTGGGCCAAGCAATATTATCATATAAAGATAATTTGATTGGGGACTCTGCTGCTGCATTCACTGCAAAAGCAGCAACTAATGCGGTAAGCATTAATAACTTTTTCATGTACATCCTCCTTTAAATATACATATATGTTACAATTTTTTGTACAAAAAGTATAATAAAAAAGGCCTGCATTAAGCAGGCCTTTTTAAAAGTCTTTAAAGACTAGAATCTGCCGTTAACGATAACCATGATTGGTAACCAACCATTGTTTTCAATGATGTTAACTAAACCGATTTGTAAACCTTTATCGATTCTGTTGATATAGTTTACAAAACCGAGTTGTAAACCGGTTAAGGTTTCTGCTTGGTTATAAAAGCCCCATTGGAGACCTTTCATATTATTTGCAAGGTTTACTAAACCAAGTTGTGCACCGGTGAAAGCTCTTTTGTTGTGGTTAACAAGGCCCCAAACTACGCCGGTTGCATTGTGGGTTACGTTATATAAACCTACTTGTACACCGGTTAAATCATTTGATCTTGCATAGAAATAAGCAAAAGACAACCCAGTAAGATCATCAACTCTTGAAGAACCGATTGCTAAAGAAACACCTTTAACGGTTGGTGTGTTGTTATCAACAAGACCTAAAACGATATTGGTATTGTTTGTGTTGGGCCAAGCAATATTGTCATATAAGGACAATTTGATTGGTGATTCAGCAGCTGCATAAACGCCTAATGTGGCAACTAATGCAACAAGCATTAATAACTTTTTCATGAACATCCTCCTTTAACTAACTACCAGTATATATTACAATTTTTAAAGCCAAAATCAAATATAAATTTAACTTATTGTTTGCCGGTTAATTATTTTTGACTTAAATAAGATATAATTTAATTATGAAAAGAATATTAATATTAACATTGGCAGTACTTTCTTTTGCAGCTTGCGATCAAGTTGCAAAACCTGCATCGCAAGAAGGAAACCAAGCGGTGCAGAACGTGCAAGGCTATGTCTTGCCCGGTTTAAAAGGGGACAGTTACAATTTTACTGAAAATATCAATCAAAAACCCGTTGTAGTGGCATTTATGGCCGGGTTTTGCGGTTGGTGTAAAAAAATGGTCCCTTATATGGACGAACTCGCAGGCAAAGTTCCTTCTACCCAAGCAGATGTAATAATTGCTTTTATGGATGGAAGTTCTTCAAACCTTAAAAATTTGGATCCCGTTAAAGCAACAAAAAATATTCAAATTTATTATAATGCAAGTGAGTTGATGCAAGAGCAAGGTGTCAGAGGTTTCCCGACAATTATGCTATTTAAGGATGGTAAAGCAGTTGAGACATGGCGCGGTTATTCCCCGGATCATGTCGCTGATATTTTAGAAACACTTAACAACTTAAAATAAAAATCTTTCCCCCTGTTTTAGTAATCATTTACACTATTTGCAGGGGGATTTTTATTATAAAATTTGCAAGGCGTTCAATAATTTTGTATCATATATATAGTGATAATTCACTTGCCGAGGTAGCTCAGTGGTAGAGCACTGGTCTGAAAAACCAGGTGTCGACAGTTCGATCCTGTCCCTCGGCATTTTTTATTATATAAAGACAAACTATTATAAATTGTTATAATAACGAAACGTAACAGTAAGTATAAACTATAAGGTAAATATATGAATAAACTTAAAGATACACTTCTATTGTTGTTTTGGGGAATTGTTGCAGGTGCATTCTTTGTAGGGTGCATTTTGGGGTTTGGTTATTGTATAAACCATATAGGGCCGTTTTTGCAAAAGACAGGTATTCCTCTCCCAAAAGAAATATTCATGCTTGGATTGGTTGGAGTCATTGTAGGGGCTATAACATTTATTAGTTGGTTATGGGCCAAAACACATAAAGGTTATTGGAAAGTTGCTGATAAAATTTTTTCTCGAGAAATGCTTTTTAAAATCCGTTCTACCCCATTGGCATGTGCTATTTTAGATGGGAATGATTGGAAAATTATACAAATTATGGGTAAAAATAAAACTCATTGGGAAGCTTTATCTAATCAAAAGTTATCAGATGGTTTTACTCTTTTACATTTAGCAGTAGCAGTAGGTAATGTATCTGCATGCGATATTTTGTTAGGGTTTAAAGCAAACCCACTATGTATAGATGATAAAGGTTATACTCCTTTTGATTATGCTATGCAAAATAATAATCAAGCAATTATTAAACTTTTTGAGAAATACACTAAAAAATAGGGACTGCAAATTTCCTCTCCTAAAATTATATAATGTAAGTATGAACTTTCAGGACATAATTCACAATCTCCAAGTATATTGGAAAAAGCAAGGTTGCATTGTTGTACAACCATATGATTTGGAAAAGGGTGCAGGTACTTTTAACCCTTTTACATTTTTCGGTTCTCTTACGCCGAAACCGACCAGTGTCTGTTATGTTGAACCATGCCGCCGCCCGGCCGATGGTAGATATGGGGAAAACCCAAACAGGCTAGGCAAATATTATCAATTCCAGGTAATTTTAAAACCTTCACCTGCAAATATTCAACAGCTTTATTTAAATTCTTTAAAAGCAATCGGGCTTGACCCTGAAATTCATGATGTTCGCTGGATTGAAGATGATTGGCAATCCCCTACGCTCGGTGCATCAGGTGTAGGTTGGGAAATTTGGCTTGACGGTATGGAAATTACACAGTTTACTTATTTCCAAATTATGGCCGGTTATAACTTAAAACCAATTACAGTTGAAATAACTTACGGGCTTGAACGTCTTGCAATGTATTCCCAAAAGAAAGATACAATTTTTGATATTATGTGGAACGATACCACAACTTACGGCGAAATGGTAAAAGAAAGCGAAAGGCAATTCTCTCATTATAATTTTGAGGAAGCAAATGTCGCAAATCTTCGCAGATATGTAGAAGAAAATGATGAAGAATGCCGCACTCTTTGCAAAAAAGGTTTATATTTACCTGCTTATGATTGTGCTATGCGCGTTTCGCATTATTTCAATACGCTTGAAGCACGCGGTGCAATTTCCGTTAGTGACAGAACAAATATTATTGCTAAAATTCGCCACTTGGCAAAACTTTGTGCCGGTGAGTATATTAAACAACACGAAGAAAAGGAGGCCACCAAATGAACGCACTTTTACAAATAGGGACAGAACATTTGCCTGCACGTTTTTTGAGGCCTGCTTTAGAACAACTTAAAGAAAACGCAATCAATATTTTATCGGAAAACCGTTTAAATTATAAAACTTTGGAAACTTACGGTACTTATAAAAAATTAGTTCTTGAAATCAAAGATTTAGCTGAAGTCAGTGAAGATATTTCAAAAGAAGTCAAAGGCCCACCGGCCAAATTATTGAAAGGTGCCGACGGTAAATTTACACCCCAAGCCTTAGGTTTTGCCGCCAAAAACGGCATTAAAGCCGAACAGTTAGTTGTAAAGGAAACCGAAAAAGGCCCATTTATATATGCAGATATAAAGATAAAAGGTGTTAAAACGGAAAAACTTCTTGCAACCATTTTTCCGGAACTTATCAAAAGTTTGAATTTTGCAAAAAATATGGTGTGGGAAGATTCAGGTTTCCGCTTTGCCCGCCCTATAAGAAGTATCATTGCTTTGTATGGTACTAAAATTATTAAGTTTGAAATCGCCGGTGTTAAATCTTCAAATAAGGCATACGGTTTAAGTTCTTTTAAACAAACACCGATAATAATTAAAAACCCGGAAAGCTATAAAGATGCTTTAAAAAATCAAATTCATCCGATACTCGTTGACCTTAAAGAACGTGAAAAAGCACTTTTAAGAAGCATTGAAGGGTGCACGAAACTCCTGGGTTATCAGGCAGATTTAGATCAAGATTTAATAGACGAAACTGTTAATTTCACGGAACATCCTATTGCTCTTGCAGGTGATATGGCTTTAAGTTTCATGAAACTCCCTAAAAAACTTTTAACAACAGTTTTGAAAACACAAATCAAAATGTTCCCTGTCGTAGATAAAAAGGGTGAATTGCAACCGCATTTTATAGCCGTTAGGGATGGCGTTTCTGTTAATCAAGAAGAAGTTAAAACCGGTTTCAAAAATGTTATGACTGCACGTTTAACAGATGCTGTTTTCTTTTTTGAAAATGACCTTAAACTCGGCCTTGATAATATGCGCAGTAAACTTAAAAACATCAATTTTATTGACGGTATGGGCACAATGGAAGATAAAACAAAGCGCATTACGGAATTAACAGCGGCTTTGGCAAAACTATTAAATTTTACTCCATCCGAAACCGAAAATGCGAAACAAGCTGCCGGTTATGCTTATGCAGATTTGGCAAGTTCAGTTGTATATGAATTTACCGATTTACAAGGCTACATGGGCGGTGTTTATGCACAGAAAGAAGGCCGTGCACCTGATGTAAGCACTGCTTTGGAAGAATTTTATTTGCCTTTGTCCGCGTCTTCTGATTTGCCGAAAACAAAAGTCGGTTCTTTGGTAAGTTTAGCGGGCAAACTTGATACTTTGGCAGCGAATTTTAAAGCAGGACAAGTGCCAAGCGGAAGCCAAGATCCTTTTGCTTTGCGCCGTCAGGCTATGGGCGCAGTCAGGATTGTTCTTGCCAACAATTGGTCTTTAAGTATTAATAAATTGATTGAACTTGCTTCAAAAAATTTACCGGAAAACGAAAATAATCAACTCGCACAACTGCCGGAATTTTTATGGCAGAGGCTTCAAAATATTTTAGAGGAAAAACAAATACCTGAAGATATTATTTCAGCAGTCAAAAATTTTGACGCACCGCTGAATATCGTTTTAGTGAATGCCGGAATTTTGGCCGAACAACTTAAGAGTGAAACTTTGCAAGCTGTCGCCGAATCGGCCAAACGCGTTACAAATATTTTAAAGCAAGCATCTCAAAATTTACCTGATTTAGATCCATCTTTGCTTAAAGAGCAAGAAGAAATTGCCTTAAATAAAGCAGTTGATAATTTACCCAAAGCACAAGATTTTGCTATGGAACTTAAAAATCTTTCCGTATTAAAACAACCTTTGGAAGATTTTTTTGCTAAAATAATGGTAAATGTAAATGATGCAAAAATTAAACAAAACCGCCTTGCCTTGCTTTTAAAAGTTAAAACGGTTTTGTTTAAAACGGCTGATTTAGGAAAATTAAAAAAGAGAGGTTAATATGAATAAAAAAGGTTTTACATTAATGGAACTTATGGTAGTTGTTATTATTATTGCTACATTTGCAGCATTGGTTTATCCGTCATTTGTCAGTTCTATAGAACGCGCTCGTGCCAGCGAGGCCGTACATATGATTGGTGCAATTCAAGCAGCACAACAGAAACACTTTGTTAACTATGAAGTTTATGGCGCAGATTTCCGTGATATCAATGATTTTAGACCGGCTATTTCCGATTTTAATTCTGCACAAAATAGTTTCAGTACAGAATATTTTACTTATCAGATGAATTCCGATGACAACAGCGTCGTAGCCACTAGAATTGGTGTAAACGGCGCTGAATCAAATAAAGGATATGATTTAATAGGTTTTTATGGAGAGAGATTTATTAGATGTCGTTTTACCAATAGTGATGGGGAAAAAGTTTGTTCTTCTTTAACCGATAGATTAAAAGTGAATGACTATTACCCTATTTTCTAGGATAACATCTATATTGTTGTAAATCTACAAATCAAATTTTTGCTGACGCCTTGAACGACGTTTTTCAAGGCGTTCTTGTTTTGTAGCACGGCGCTTATAACCGCCAAGGCGTTCCGGCAAAGCAGAAACTTCACCGCTGAATTCAGCACCGCTCCACTCAAATTCTTTACCGCAGGCTACGATAATATCACCGTCTTGAATACCTTGCTTTAGAAGTTCCTTTTCAAGCCCTACTTTTTTGAAAATTCCCCATAAGCGTTGTACCGCTTGCGGTTGGGAAAAGTTTGTCATGGAAATAAAATCTTCCGCTTTTTTACCGGATATTTGAAAACGGTTCTCATCAAGTTTTTCAACGGTAAAAAACGGTTCAACTTTTAAGGTTAAAGTTTTTTCCTGTTTCGGTTTTTCAAATTTAATGGGGTTTTGCATAAGTGTTTTAACAATTTCATCAAGCACTTTAGCAAGCCCTTTCCTTGCTGCGGCGGAAATTAAAAATACAGGATATTTTTTTGAAAATTTCTTTTCAATTTGTTTAAAGACTTTTTCAGATCCTTCTAAATCTGCTTTGTTTACAACAATTATGCGCGGTTTTTTTGCCAGTTTTTTATCAAAATTTTTTAGTTCATCACTAATGGTTTTTACTGTTTGAAGGGGGGTAAAATTTTCAAAACCGCTTGGGTCAACAAGATGCACCAAAACACGTGTTCTCTCAATATGTTTTAAAAATTGATGCCCAAGGCCTTTACCCTCACTTGCACCTTCAATAATACCCGGAATATCTGCAATAATAAAACTTGTATTTTTATGCTGACAAATACCCAAATTCGGATTTAAAGTTGTAAAAGGGTAATTTGCAATTTTAGGGCGTGCAGCGGTAACGGCAGTTAGAAATGTGCTTTTACCTGCGTTCGGTAAGCCGACTAAACCAACATCCGCCAAGACCTTAAGTTCCAAAATTAAAGTTAATTCTTCGCCTTTTTGACCGATTTCGGCAATACGCGGTGCTGTATTATTTTTTGTCTTAAAACTTTGGTTTCCGCGTCCGCCACGCCCGCCACGCGCGACAATAACTTTTTGATAAGGTTTAGTTAAATCTGCGACAGTTTCACCGTTAAGTTTAATAACTGTTCCAAGCGGAACTAAAACAATTTTATCTTCCCCGTTAAGGCCGGTTTTATTATAAGTGCCACCCTTTTCACCGTTTGCAGCTTCAATATGCGGATTGCAAGCAAGTTCTTGTAAGGTAGTAAGGTTAGGCTCGGCTTGCAAAATAATATCGCCGCCTTTGCCACCATTACCGCCGTTTGGACCGCCGTAAGCAATAAATTTTTCGCGTCTAAATGACAAACAACCGTCACCGCCCTTTCCGGCTTTGACATAAATTTTAACTCTGTCTAAAAAATTATTTGCTTGCATTTTGACCTCTGTAATATATTATAACTTTTTATGACGCATATATTCTTGCCAATCTTTTCCATTAATTAAAAGTTCTTTTGCTATTGGTGTTTGATTTTCATTATAAGAATAAACCACTTCAAATTTCAAATTATTTTGAAATCTGTTCGCAAAAAGATTGTCTAAATTCTTTGCTTGATATTCGGGTATATAAAAACGGCATTCCCTGCCCCAGTGGCCCTCTTTACAGAATTTATCTTTAGGGCAAATATTGTTAGCGAATTGAGTGCAATCGCTATTATCCCAATCAATTTGATAAGCAATATAATGGCCAGAGAGTAAGTCCCTAGGATCGTATCCTGTTATGCTCAAGGTAACATCTGCGCCAGTGTTTTTTATTACAGTGAGGAAAACAACCCATCCGAGCAAACATATAAACGGTAAAGATATAAAGGCTATCAATATATTCTTTTTCATTTAAAAATCTCCATTTGTTTAATATAACGGGTAGTCTTGCGTAATGCAAAAACAAAAGCCAAGATGAATAAACCGCCGAAAATAAAGCCCCAACCTGATACCCATAAATTACCCATTTTAGAAGCAAAAATAGCAAAAATATAAATTTCCGCTAAGATAGCATTTCTTTTAAATGAGGAAATATTTTGTTCTCTTGTCGCCATATACATGCGAAATCCCAAAAAACCGAAAACTACGAAATAAGCGCCAAATGTATGTAAATTATATGAGGATATCAATCCCCATCTGCATCCTATATATACGACTAAAATATATATGCCCCAAATTAATAATTTGCCGATTGTTTTGGGTAAGATGGTATATTGATCTGTTTTATCTTGTATTTTGGTAATACCGAAGTAAATTACATATAAAATAATGATATTAACCACTGTATTTATAGTAAATTTACCTACGATATAATTAAGTATTTTGCTTAAATACCTTCCATCAAACATGCTGGAAAGCAAAAGTAACCATACTATATTTAAAAATGTAGAACGGCTTAATATAATAAACGGTAATCCGAGCAATGCCCAAGTAAGTGCAAAATTATTCCATCCGCCGGATAATTGAAATATTTGCGCTATCAATCCTATTGTTCCGCCTACTATTAAAAAGGTCATAATCGCAAATAATTCTTTTAAGCCTTTATGCTCGGTTTGAATGCTCCAATAAAGAGCATAAATTAAAGCACCGAATAATATAAAATCCCCGGTCAATTTCGCTGCCGGAGGTAAAACAGACCAATTCGCCGCTATTAATAAGCAGATTCCAAGGCCTATCAAAACACCCGCTATTATAAAAGCCGTGTTCCAAAAGGTATGATTACCCGATGAACGTTCAAATGCTAAAATCTTTTCTTTTTGTTCCGGTGTTATTATTTGTTCTTGCACCCAAACAGTAGTTTTTTTGAGTAATGACATAAAATCTCCGTATATAAACTTATATCAATATAGTATCAAATATAAGTAATTAAGTAAAGAAAATAGGGAGGGATTCCCCTTTCGTCATTTTTCTGACAAAAATGCTCCGGGCTTCAAATCCCGATGTGACATAAAGCAGTTTATGTCGCTTCTAACCAAAATTTCACGAACAAAAAAAACCGCTTAATGCGGTTTATTGTTTGTAAAATCGGGGCGGCGGGATTCGAACCCACGACCTCACGGTCCCGAACCGTGCGCGCTACCAACTGCGCTACGCCCCGTAAAAATTGTTTGTAAGGGAAAGTAAAAATCGGGGAACCGAGAATCGAACTCGGGACCTCTCGCACCCCAAGCGAGCGCTATACCACTAAGCCATTCCCCGAAATAACTACCTGATTTTAGGTACCCAAAATAGGTGCCTATATATATTTTAGCATTCTTTTAGGATTTGTGAAAGGGTTTCTCTTATTTCTTTTAGAAATTTTAAATTTTTCGCGCTGTAAAAATTTGGATCTTCTTTATTTCCACCGACGGAAAAGAAACGGTTTAAATGTTTTTTTGCACCGGCAACGGTCATTTTGTGTTTATAAATTAACTCTTTAATTTGCAATACAACTTCTACATCAGTTTTTGTATATCTGCGGTGGTGTGATGCTTTTTTAATAGGGTTTAAAGCAGTAAAATTCTTCTCCCAATATCTGATTGTATATTCAGGCACACTGCAAATGCGGGCCACTTCGCCTATGGTAAAAAAATCTTTTTTTGTTAATTCTTCTAAAGTCATTTTAAAATATTTTCAGACGGTTTAAATTTTACACGCTTTTTTGACGGAACTTCTACGATTTGCCCTTTTGGGTTTTTTAAAACAAGCGGTGCACTTTGTCTGATTTTAAAAGTACCGAAGTTCGAAAGCACCACCTTTTCGCCTTTTTGCAAATTTTCTTTGATTATTTCAAGTGTCCTATCGACGGCAATCTTAGCTTGCTGTTTATCAAATAAATAATTGGAAAGTTCTTTAATCAACTCTTCTTTATTCATCTTTAAAACCAAGTGCTTTAAGTAAAGTATTTGCAGGTTTACCTTGTACTACTATTTCCCAAATAGCATTTATTACCGGGCAATTTAAATTGTTTTTGTTGATAATATCTTGAACACTTTGTACGGAATTTAAACCTTCCGCGATAGTACCAACTTGTTTTTTTGCTTCTTCCAAATCTAAACCTTGACCGAGTTTTTCACCTAGCCTACGGTTCCTGGAAATGGCGGACATTCCCGTTAGAATAGCATCACCCAAACCGCATAAGCTATAAACGGTATAAAGTGTGCAACCTTGGCTTAACATTATTTTGCTCATTTCTTGCATGGCCTCGGTTAAAAGGGCGGCTTTTGTGTTTGCTCCTTCACCGATACCGTCCAAAATACCACAACCGATAGCAACGACATTTTTGATTGCGCCACCGTATTCTGCACCGCGTCTGTCTTTAGAAAGTTCAAAACAAAGCGGTTTTTTTGTAAGTTTATTTTGTAATTCTTTTAATAAATCTTCATCGTAACCTGCTAAAGTGATTTTGGTAGGAATGCCTTTTGCCACTTCTAAAGCAAAACTAGGCCCGCTGAAAGCTACTACCTTATTTTTAAGGAAAGGTAGTTCCTCTTCAATAATTTCGCTCATTGTCTTAAATGTTTTGTCTTCAAGCCCTTTAGTAGCATTTAAAACAGGCACAGCTTTACCGTTTAAAATGGTTTTTAATTGTTGGCACACACTTCGTACTGCTTTCGAAGAAAACACAAAAACAAGCAAATCTGCACCTTCAACTGCAGTTTTTAAATCATTAGTTAAAATGTAAGTATTATCAAATTTAAAATTTGGGATATTAGGGTGTGCCCCGCTGTTAGCTTTAATGGTATCAAGTAAATCTTTTGAGTATTCCCAAACGCTTACTTGCATACCTAAGTTATGCATATGCCTTGCGATTACACTGCCCCAAACACCTGCACCCAAAACAGTAACTTTATTTAACATTTTTCTTAGAGCCGTCCTCAAAATTAAGTTCTTTATGTTCAAGCATTCTTTTAATATTCGGAATGTGTTTATAGATAACTATTGCCGCAACAATTACACAAAAAATTATGTAAGGTAAACTTGCCCCAGTAAGCCAAGCGGCAAGAGGTAAAACTATACAAGCCAGAATTGATCCCGGGGAAATACGGCCTGTTCTCCATACAACAAGTATGAAAGATAAAAATGCAATAAGTGTCGGTATCGGCAGTAATGCTCCAAAGACTCCGGCCGATGTCGCAACACCTTTACCTCCGCGAAATTTAAGGAATACAGTCCACATGTGTGCGCAAATTGCCATAAAACCGCAAGCAATAGGCAGCCACACGACTTCCGGTGCAAAAAATCTTGCCAAAATAACGGCAACGGCACCTTTTAAAGCATCACATGTAAAAGTTGCCCAACCGGCTTTTTTGCCCACGATTCTGTAAACATTTGCCGCGCCGGGATTACCGGAACCGTAATTTCTTATATCAAAACCTTTAATTTTTTTTGTAATTAAGTATCCTGAAGGGATAGCACCCAAAAAATAACTTAAAATAAGCGCACTAACTATTAGCATTTTGAGCCTCCTCTGTCCTGTTTGTTTCTTTGATTAATGCTTGGAAAGTAGTCATAATTCCATTATACTTTTCTTCGAACTCTTTGGTTGTGTAAGGCAAGCGGTAAGTCCAATTATCCGGGCTTACTGTTCCAGGTACATTTATTTGGTCTGTTGTTCCGATTACATCTTGTAACGGAAAGATAGCCAAATCGGAATTTGAACCCAAAACCCTTTTTAAAATTTCCACATTTACTTCTTGTGTGTAAGGAACATTCCCATCTGTCTTTTTTGCAGATACCATTTCCCAGAAATTTGCCCTTTGCCAATTAGGCATTTCTTCCCACCATTGTTTTAAAGTGGTTGTATCATGGGTGGAAGTTGTAGCAAGTGATGCACTTGGGTAATTGCGCGGCTCACGGAAAACTTCATTATCTTTTTCCCATCTTATAACGCGGTAACCGGGCATATGGATTTCTTTCATATATTCACGCATGTAATCAGGTATTACACCTAAATCTTCACCTACGGGTAATTTATCTTTAGCAGTTTCTGTAACTGCTTCAAGGAATTTTTCCCCGCGTTGTTTTTGTGTTGCTTCATCGCTGATATCGTATGCGCCTACTTCATCACCTTGTTTGAAAACCCAAGTCCTAAAAAAACCGACTAAATGATCCAAGCGGAAAATATCATATATTTCGCAAGCACGGTTTATTTTTGAACGCCAAAAATTGAAATCTTGCTCCTCAATTAACGGCCAATTATAAGCAGGGAGCCCCCATTTCTGCCCACCTTGTGCTAAGGCATCCTTTGGTGCACCGACTTCGGTATCAAGTAAAAATTTTGTTTGGTTTGCCCAAACATCTGCGCTGTCAAAATTTACGCCAAAGGGTATATCTCCAAAGAGTGAAACATTTTTTTCTTTGGCATAAGTAATTACATTTTCAAGTTGTTCTTGGGCTATCCATTGAATATAGCAAAAGAACATAACTTGCCTTTCGTTTTTTACTAGGAAATCTTTTATTGCGTTGATTTCCCTTGTTTTTAAATTTTCCGGCCAAGTTTTCCAAGATGTCCAGTTATATAAATCTTTTGCTGTTCTAAATATCGCATAAGATAAAAGCCATGAGGCATTTTTCTTTTGGAATTTTAAAAATTCCTGCCATCTTCCTGCGCGGACTTTCTTTTCCTCTTTTTCAAAGTATTCATAAGCAGCCCATAAAACGCGGTATTTTGCAGGTTTTATTACATCAAATTGAACTGCGGAATTATTGCGCCAGTTTTCAATTTCCGGTTTTAAGTCGTTTAATATATCCTGTGCCGCTTGATATTTTTGTACTTCGGGCACATCTTTAATACTTATATATATAGGGTCAATAGCGTAAGCACTTAAAGCACTGTAAGGGCAATGTTCACGCGGTGCAGTTTCCCAAAGTGGGAGTATTTGTAAGACTTTTATATTATATTTTGAGAAATATTCAATCCATTCTTTTAAAGAGGACATATCCCCACAACCCCAGTCCTCTGTTCCTTTCATGGCAGAAAGCGGTAAAGATACCCCTGCCGAACGTTTTTGTAAATACGGATTTTTACTTAAATCAATCATAAATACCCCTATAATTAAAATTAATTTTTACGGCACACAGCCTCAATTTCTATTAAAGCACCTTTCGGTAAAGCGGCCACTTGCACACAACTTCTGGCAGGTGGATTTTTGGCAAAAAATTGCCCATAAATTTCGTTCATATCAGCAAAATCTGCTAAACTTGTTAAGAAAACTGTTGTTTTTAAAACGTGGTCATATTCCATTTTGCAGGCTTTTAAAATCTGTCCCATATTTTCGAGGGCTTTTCTGGTTTGTGTTTTGATGTCTCCGCCGACAATTTCACCTGTAACCGCATCAGCAGGTAAGCAACCTGAGATAAAGGCCCAACTTCCGTTTCTTACTGCTTGCGAATAGGGGCCTATTGCTTTTGGCGCACTGTCGCTTGAGATTATTCTTCTTGCCATATAACTCTCCTAACATTTATATAAATATATAGTAGCATATTTAAAAGGATATTTGCATAACTTACAATCATTCCAAACAATATTTTTTCAAAGCACTTAAAATTTTTGTATAATATATATAAAGTACTCGCAGTTTTGGGGGAAGGCAGCCTTGGTTGCGGGTGCTTTTTTTTTGAATATTTTATTCATTTTAGGAGGATATTAATGAACGACGCAACGAAACAAAAACATCCATCAGGGTTATATATGCTCTTTATGGTGGAAATGTGGGAGAGGTTTAACTATTATGGTATGAGGGCCTTGCTCTCCTTGTTTATGATTAGTACTGTAATCAATTATTCCAAAGCCACTTCCAGTAAAATTTATGGTATGTTTACTGCTTTGGTTTACCTTACCCCGGTTATTGGTGGTTATTTAGCAGACAGATTTATCGGCAAAAGGCACTCTATTACTATCGGTGCTATTTTGATGGCTTTAGGTCAATTCACCCTTGCTTCTTATGACATAATTGATCCTAAACTTGCTTTATTTACCGGTCTTACTTTGATTATTTTAGGTAACGGTTTCTTTAAACCTAATATTTCAACAATTGTTGGTGAACTTTATCCGCCAAAAGATCCGCGCCGCGATAGTGGTTTTACCATTTTTTATATGGGTATTAACGTCGGTGCTTTTATTGCCCCGTTTGTTTGCGGTTTCTTAGGTGAACCTTCAACAGAAACTATGCATAACTTCTTTGGGTTTCAATTCCACTATGTGGCACAATGGAAATACGGTTTTATGGCTGCCGGTATCGGTATGGTGATCGGTCTTATTTGGTATTTAGTTTCTCAAAAGAAATATCTCGGTGAAATCGGCTTATACCCAGTTACAAATACTAAAGCTGTTGACCACGTAGATAATAAACCTCTTACACAAGAAGAATGGGATAAAATTAAAGCAATTTTCACCTTTGTGTTCTTTGCAATTTTCTTCTTTGCTTTCTTTGAACAAGCAGGTACATCACTTAACTTCTTTGCTGAAGGTGCAACAAAATTGGATCTTGGCTTTATCAAATTAAAAGCGTCATACTTCCAGGCAGTTAACCCAATCTGCGTTGTGATTTTTGCCCCTATTTTTGCAAAAATGTGGATTAAGATGGGCGATAAAAACCCGTCAATTCCGGTTAAATTCGGTTGGGGTTTGTTCTTGCAAGGTATTGCATTTATGATTATTGCAATTGGTGCAAGTATTTATGCTGCACAAGGCCCTGTAAGTGCTTTATGGCTTGTCTTCTGTTACTTCTTCTGCACAATGGGCGAATTATGCTTATCACCTGTCGGGCTTTCAATGGTAACTAAACTTGCACCTGCAAAATTTATGTCCTTATTTATGGGTGTTTGGCTTGCAGCAAGTTTCATAGGTAACTTACTTGCCGGCTGGCTTGCAAGTTTCTACGATTCTTGGAGTTTGGCTACCTTGTTCTCCGTTCCGGCTATTGCCTCTATCGCATTTGGTATTATTATGTGGATTATGGCAGGCAAAGTCCGCAAATGGATGCATGGTGTAAATTAATTTATAATTTAGTTTAATAAAACCCCCGAGCATAATACTCGGGGGTTTTTATTTGTGTGTAACAATATAGGTTTAATTCTTAATTGAACTATTCAAAATTATCAAAGAAATAGTGATACACTTCTGATTCTGTGGGGAAATCGCACTCTTTTTCCCAAGATTCCGTAGTTACTGGGTAAGGAGTTCCAGGACCGCCATAAATCCAATAATTAGCATTACGATGGCGGGAACACTTTCCATTAATACCGGATGAGATCGTCGTTAAATAAGGACCTTCTATACCCATACCGACTTTTACAAGTAAACGATCTTTGGCACCATAATCGATAAGCAAATTAGCCAAATCTTGATTTTTGTTTTCTAATGCTTTCATAAGAGCTGTATAAGAAGTAATTCCATATGCCAAATGTTCTTCTTCATCTAATAAATTTGTTTCACTAAAATCGATAAAAGAAACTGTTATATCAGCTTGAGCACCTTGCTTAAGCAAAAATTGGGCTACATCTAGATGATTATATATTACTGCCAACATTAATGGTGTATTTCCCTGATAATCTGTACATTCTATTTGTAAATTAACATCAGAGGAAAATAATGTTTTGATGGTATCTAAATTGCCCTCTTTTGCAGACAAAAGTAAAGTATATGCTGCCAACTCTGTATTAGAAGAGGCAATAATATTTTTAATGTTTTTTATATCTTTATTATCCAAGGCTTTTTTAAGAAGTTGGTAGTTTGGGTCTAACAATTCTACGATATCATTTCTCAGCCAACTTTTAGCCATTTCTAAAATATCTTCTCTTTGTTGATTAGATATATTTTTATCATTTTCCAAAATATTTTTTAATAAATCATATCTATTTAAAACAACTGTTTGCCGTAATATTTTTGTTTCTGGGTAGAAACCTTTCGCTAAAAATAATGAAGCTACATCTTGTAAGTCTTTTTCTATAATAATTTCCCATGTAGAACTATTTGGGGTAGCCCCTTGTTCAACTAAATAGAATATTAGTTCTTTATTGCCGGTTAATAGTCCTATTAGTAAAGGTTTATAATCAGGGCAATTCTCACCTCCTCCAGATAAAATTTTGTTAATATCCTCCCCATCCTTAATAAGTTCTGCTATCTTATCAAAATCTTCTTTTTCAATAGCTTTCATCAATGGTGTGTATGAATCTGGGTAATATATACAATCTCTGATAGGAGCAAAATTTAATATTGATTGAATCAACTTGATATCTGGAAATGCTTGGTCTTTTCCTTGAGGTATTAATACAATTTCTTGCACATCAGATAAACTTTCTGCAGGTTCAGCGTTATTGATTTCTTTAATTTCTGCTTCGAGATGTTCTTCTTCTAGTTTCTCTTTTCTAGTAGTTTCAATAAGTTCGTTAAATTGCTTTTGGCTTAAATTGGAATATTCCTTTCTATCAGAAATATTAGAGGTTTCAGTTTTAATTTCTTTACTTTCTTTTTGAATAGGTTTATTTGTATCTGCTTTATCGGAACAGCCTACTAAAATACCTATACTAAATATACTGAAAATTAATAAAAATTTACGCATAATATCTCCCTTTTTGAAAATATAATCTTATTATATAATATTTACTCATTACTTATAGATTTGTTATAATTATATCGTGGAAAAACAGAATATTTTTGAAGGTAAAATAATTGTTTTGGGCTTAACAGGTGCTTTGACTTGTTTTAAAATCTGCCCATTAATTCAACGTCTTAAAAAGGAAGGCGCACGTTTCCGTGTTGTAGCGAGTGAAAACGCTTTAAATTTTATCACCAAAACCACACTTCAAACTTTAGCTAAAACGGAAGTTCTAACAACACAATTTAACCCTAAAAAATTTGATGAAAATCATAAAAGTTTATCGGAGGAAGGGGATATCTTTTTGCTTTCCCCTGCCACTGCACATACAATCAGCCAAGTTGCTAACGGCGTGGCAGATAATTTACTTACATCAGTTTTATGCGCTTGGCAAAAACCTATGCTTATAGCACCTGCCATGAACCCCGGAATGTGGTTTAACCCGGCAACACAAGCCAATATTTCCGCTTTAAGGAAACGCGGAGCAATTGTAATAGATTCCCCGAAAGGTGCATTACCTGATATCGATTTAATTTATAAGGAACTTAAAAAACTTTTACAATTTCAAGGAAAATTAAAAGGCAAAAATATTTTGATTACAGACGGCAATATAAAAGAACAATGCGGTGAATTTTATTTAACCGCAGGTATAAATGCACATTTTGGCAAAACACTTGCGGATTTTTTACATATTTGCGGTGCAAAAGTTACTTTTATAAGCGATCAATTATTTGATGTACCTTATCAACAGATTGTAGCCAAAGACAGTAAAGAATTTAAGGAAATTGTTTCCCAAAATTTAAATGACACAGATATTTTTCTGCATACCGCCAAACTTTTACCTTATACAGTTAAAAATAATAAAGAACTTTCTTTTTCTTTAGAAAAAAGCGAAGATATTTTTGATATTTTTTGTAAAAACAAAAAACCGCGTCAAATCTTTAAATCATTAGATGAAAATGACTTAAAGAATCAAACCCCGCAAGAACTTACCACACAAATTCTCGGTATTAAGCTGTAGATAGGTAGCTGTCTATATATAAAATACGCTCAAAAAATGGTATCATTTAATATATGGATACAGCGACATTGTATGAATTTATCAAATGGGCCAAAACTACCGATTTGCAGGAACTTATCTGCAAGCGGGGCCCGGTTACAGTAGAATTTAGAAGTGCGGAGACCGCCTTTAACAGTTATACTTCCAAATTAACTAAAGTTCTTGCACCGGCCGTAGGTATTTACAAATCAAAAAGTAGTAAAGATAAAGCTAAATTGGAAGAAGGCATGACTTTAAAAAAGGGCCAATTTTTAGGTATTGTGCAATGCCATAAAAAAACAGTAGATATCTTTGCCCCTAAAGCGGGCGTATTAAAATCTATATCCATAAAAGAAGATACAGACGTCGAATATAATCAACCTTTATTTTTTATTGATTAATTTATGAAAGAGAAAAAATATACAAAAATTTTAGTTGCAAACCGTGGTGAAATTGCTTTAAGAATTATTCGTACTTTAAAAGAAATGGATATTAAAACCGTTGCGGTTTACTCTGAAGAAGATAAAACTTCCGCCCACGTTCTTGTAGCTGATGAAGCTCTTTGTATAGGTCCGGCTGAAAGCAAAGAAAGTTACTTAAATATTGATGCAATTATTGCCGCTGCAAAAATTACGAAAGCGGAAGCAATTCACCCCGGTTATGGTTTTCTTTCCGAAAATGCTGATTTCGCTAAAGAAGTTACTTCAGCAGGTATCGATTTTATTGGGCCAAGTGCCGAAGCAATTTCCAAACTCGGCCAAAAAGCGGCAGCCCGGGCTCTTGCAATAAAAGCAGGTGTTCCGGTAATTAAAGGTAGTGACGGTATTGTTAAAGGCAATGCCTTGCTTGAAGCTAAAAAAATAGGGTTCCCGTTGATGATAAAGGCAGCTCTCGGTGGCGGGGGGCGAGGTATGCGTGTCGCCCAAACCGAAGATGCTTTTGAAACAGCTTTTGAAACCGCTAAAGCAGAGGCTAAAATTGCATTTGGTAATGATGATGTTTACTTTGAACAACTTTTAATTAATCCTCGTCACATAGAAGTGCAATTTGCTGCGGATAATTTAGGGAATGTTGTTGCATTTACGGAACGCGATTGTTCTATGCAACGCAAAAATCAAAAGTTGATTGAAGAATCGCCTTCACCTTTTGTTACGGCTGAAATCCGTAAAAAATTAATTGCTGCGGCTGTTGCTTTGGTAAAACAAGCCAAATATAGCGGCGTAGGCACAGTTGAGTTTTTGATGGACGAAAATAAAAATTTTTATTTTATGGAAGTTAATACCCGTTTGCAAGTGGAACACCCTGTCACCGAAGCTGTTTGCGGGGGTGTAGATCTTGTTAAAATGCAAGTGGAAATTGCACAAAACCAACCATTAACTTTAACACAAACCGAAGCACAAAAAATAAATTGCCATGCCATAGAATTCAGAATTAATGCCGAAGATTATGAGCAAAACTTTTTACCTAATTCCGGGCTTGTAACTTATTTTCACACACCGGACGGTTTAGGCATTAGGGTAGACAGTGCCATTTACGGAGGTTATGAAATACCTTCTTTTTATGACAGTTTAATTGCAAAACTTATAATCAGTGCACCGAATAGAGAACAAGCCTTAAAACGTGCGCAAAGGGCTTTGGATGAATTTAGAATCAAAGGCATCAAGAATACTTTAGATTTTCATAAATTGATTTTACAAAATAAAAAATTTCAGGAAGGTCAAACAAATACCGCCTTGGTAGAGGAAATTTTAAATGAAAGCAAAAAGTAAAATAATGACCCGTGCGAAACTCGCTTCTTTCGTTAAAAAAGCGAAAGCACAAGGCAAAAAAATCGTTTTTACAAACGGTTGTTTTGATATCTTGCACGCAGGCCACGTAAGTAGTATAGAATTTGCTAAAAGTAAAGGCGATATTTTGGTGCTTGGTTTAAACAGTGATGCTTCTGTCAAACGTTTAAAAGGGCCCAAACGCCCGATAAATAAACAATCCGATCGGGCACTTGTAGTAGCATCCTTGGGCGCGGTTGATGCAGTTTGTTTGTTTAGCCAAGATACACCCCTTGAACTTATAAGACTTGTAAGGCCTGATGTCTTGGTAAAAGGGGCAGATTATAAAAATAAAAAGGTCGTAGGTGAACAATTTGCAGGTCGTGTGGTTTTGTTCCCTTTAGTTAAAGGGCGTTCCACAACAAATTTAATTAACAAAATATCTTTACAATAAAGTAAAATATTTATATAGGTAAAATTATGGCAGATATATTTGAAAAGTGCAGAAACTTTAAAGACGCAAAACGTTTAATGGAACTTGGTATTTATGGCTATTTTCAGCCCATTTCTTCGGCCCAGGGGCCTGAAGTTATGCTTAAGGGTAAAAAATATATCATGGCAGGTTCTAACAACTATTTAGGCCTGGCAAATGATCCTAAAATGAAAGAAGCCGCCCTTGAAGCTGTTTCCAAATACGGTACAGGTTCAGCAGGTTCAAGATTTTTAAACGGTAACACCGTTGCCGCAGAAGAACTTGAAGCTAAACTCGCCAAATTTAAAGGTAAAGAGGCAGGGTTAATATTTTCTGCCGGATACCAGATGAATTTAGGTGTAATTTCAAGTTTACTTAAGAAGGGTGATGTCGCCATAGTTGATAAACTTGACCATGCAAGTATTTTAGATGGGGTAAAACTCTCCGAAGCGGAGATGATACGTTTCAAACATAATGATATGAAGGATTTGGAAATAGTCCTCTCCAAAATACCGGAAGAAAAGGGCAAATTAATTGTTGTTGACGGCGTTTTTAGCATGGAAGGCGATATTTGCAATTTACCGGAAATTGTTAAACTTGCAAAAAAATACGGTGCAAGAATTATTGTTGATGATGCTCACGCAACAGGCGTTTTAGGTAAAACCGGGCGTGGTACTTGTGAATATTTTAATTTACATAAAGAAGTTGATTTGGTAGTCGGTACTTGTTCAAAAACTTTTGCAAGCGTAGGCGGTTTTGTAGTAGGGGATGCAGATATTATTCACTATATTAGGCATAATGCAAGAAGCCAAATATTTTCTGCAGCTTTGCCACCTGCTTCCGTTGCGTCAATTTCCCGTGCGATAGATTTAATTAGTGACGATATGAGTCGCAAAGATAAACTTTGGGCTAATTCCGAACGTCTTAAAAAAGGTTTTAAAAAAGCAGGTTTTGATATCGGCAAAACACAAACGCCGATAGTGCCAGTTTTCGTCGGTGAAATGGATACATGTTTTAAAATGTGGCGCGCTACTTTAGAAGGTGGCATTTTTACAACACCTGTTATTCCGCCTGCTGTTCCTCCAAACAGATGCATGATGCGTGTTACTTTAATGGCGACACATACTGACGAACAAATTGATAAAATCATTGAAGTTTTCACTAAAGCTGGGCGCGAACTTGGCATAATAAAATAATGTTTAAAGTTATAGAAACAAAAAATGTAAAAAAGTTTGTTAATTTTCCTTTTAAACTTTATAAAGGTTGTCCGCATTATATAACTGATTTAAAAAGTAATCTTATAAAACTTTTAACTAAAGACCCTTTTTGGCAAAATAATGAAAGGGCTCTTTTTTTACTCTATGAAGATGGGGAAATTATCGGCCGCATTTGTGCCTTAACGAACTTGGCGCATAATAAGCATTGGCAAGATAAAACAGGGTTTTTCGGCTTTTTTGATTGTATAAACGATACAAAAGCAGCCAAAACTTTATTTGCTTCTGCTTCTGCTTGGCTCAGGCAAAAAGGCTGTAAAATTATTCAAGGTCCGGTAAACCCAAGCACTAACCATACTTGCGGTGTTTTGCTTGATAATTTTGATAAAGACCCATTTATAATGATGCCCTATAATTTTTCTTATTATGATGAACTTATAAAAAGTTGCGGTTTTGAAAAAGCAAAAGATCTAGTGGCATTTGAACGTACTGATAAAGAAGAATATACTCCGCGAATGCAAAAACTTATTGAACGTTTTAAAAGAAATAAAGATATTACCTTTCGCCCTATAAATTTAAAGAACTTTGACGAAGAAGTAGATAAAATTTGCAAGATTTATAATGAATCTTGGGCTCAAAATTGGGGTTTTGTACCTATAAGTGATGCCGAAATTAAACAAACCGCCAAAGAATTAAAAACTATAGTCAAGACGGAGATGACTACTATATGTGAAGTTAAAGGGGAAGTCGTCGCCTTTGCAATTTGCGTACCAAACTTTAATAAAGTTTTAAAAGAATGGCAACAAAATTCCGGCTTCAGTAAATTTTTTAAAGCAATAAAAGCCTATTTTAATATGGATGATTGCCGTATGCTTATGCTCGGTGTGCACCCAAATCATCGTGGGCGCGGGCTTGAACTTTTAGTAGTTAATGAAATTATTGATAAATCTGTCAAAAAAGGTTGGCATAAAGCAGAACTTTCTTGGCTTTTGGAAGACAATAAAGGCATAATCTCCGTTGTACAAGAAACCGGTTGCTATAAAACCAAGACTTACCGCATTTATAAAAAGAATATTTAAGAATTTACAGTTATAGATTTTGTTTCGCGTGGAAAGTAAACATAAAGTAAATAAGTTTTTATCATTTCTGCACTAAAACCGAAAGAAATAAACATAAAATTTATAAAAGTTGCCCATGCATAGTTGCCTTCTATCATTTTATTAAAAAATACGAATTTTATAACTGCGCTAATTGGGGTAATTGTAAAATCTGGGAAAACATATATACAAAATATTACTTGAATCAAAGAGATTATCCATACTTGCCATTTTTTTGCCAGTATTAGTACTATTTGGGCAAAATATATTGCTATCATTGCAATAAACAAATTGCTTGCATCTTTCCCAAGTGCATGAAAGTTTTTTAAAAACAATATATTTCTGACTAAGCCAAGAATACAAAGAATCAAAATAAGATAAACTATAAAATTAAAACTTTTAAGATATTTTTTTATTTTTGTATTTTTCATTTTAATCCCTATTTAGAGCAGTTTTAATCAAGATATCCAATTGTTTCGTGTATGACAATCTCTTTGCTTTAAGCAAATTAGGAAATAAACTTGTTTTTGAAAGCCCCGGCAAAGTATTTATCTCGGAGAAGTATGCTTGCCTGCCATCTTGAGAAATTAAAAAATCTATTCTTGATAAACCTGTTCCTCCTAAAGCAATAAAGAATTTCTTAGTGTATTCCTGTAATTTCTTTTGAAGTTTTATAGGTAATTTTGCGGGTATTTCCATATCACAACCATGCGGATTATGGTATTTCGTTTCATAGTCGAAAAATTCACTGTCAGATTTAATTAATTCCCCGCAAGCGGAGGCTTCAAAAGTCTCGGGCGTAACTTCAATAACTGCGCAAAATACTTCACGCGCATTATCAAGGCCTTTTTCAACAAGGATATGATTTTCAAAAGCAAATGCCTTTTTAATAGCGGGCAAAAGTTCATCTTCTTTATTTACTTTAGTTATACCTATCGAAGAACCTAAACTGTTTGGCTTAACAAAAATAGGGTAACCTAATTTTTTGGCCTTTCGTAAAATAGTTTTTTTATCTAATTTATCATTTTTATTCAAGGAAAACCACGGTAAAACAGGTATTTTTGCTTTTACCGCAATTTCTTTTGAAAGTTCTTTGTTCATGGCAAGTGCTGATGCTAAAACTTTGCAACCTACATATTTGATACCTAAAGTTTCAAATAAACCTTGCACGCAACCGTCTTCACCGAAAGTGCCATGTAAAACAGGGAAAAATAAATCTGCCTTATATTTTTTTCCTTTTTTATCAATCAAATTACCGTCAAAAAGGGGGGAAATTTCAATATCGTTTTTTGTTTTAAATCCACAAGTTTTTTGCAAAAACCATTGGCCTGTTTTAGAAATAAAGATAGGTAAAATTTTATATTTTTTCTGAAGTTCTTTGCAAACATCACCTGCGGAGTGGACAGATACCTCATGTTCGGTACTTTTTCCGCCATATATAATCGCAATAGTTAAAGTTTTCATTTTTAATCCTTAAAGAGCGACCATTTAATTCTGTAGAACAAACTCTTGGTCTTTTTTAAGAAATCGGAATATTCTTCATCTTTGCGGAAAGTTGTTATCGGGTTTCTTACATGTTGACGTCTGCTGATAACACTTCTTCTTATGGAGTGGTCTGTATAGGTATTTTCATCAACTTGTACTTCTTTTTCTTCTTTTACTTCTGATGTGGCTGTTTTTGCATTTACATCAGTAGGCCTTACATCTTCGATAATAACCCCATTTTCCTCTTCCGTTACTTCCATTGAAGTATTGGAGTTCTCGTCTTCCTTAAATAAATTTTCCAGGTCAATTTCTTGTTCCGGTAGATAAACTTCTTCTAATGACTTTTCCGAAGTCTGATTTCCTAAGAATGGTAGATTATCCGTGCTTTCTTCCTCAGCGATTTCATCATTTTCGTAGTCTTCAAGGATATCCCGCTGGAAAGTGGTATCCCCATTGTTTTTAAATTCAGTTCCGGTTGATGTTTCTGTATAGTCAGATGATGTGTTTTCTTCTTCAACATCTTTTATATCGTTTTTTGTATCTGCAAAAAGCTCTTTTGCAAGTTCTTCTCTTTCGTTTTTGATAGTACTTGCAGTAGGTTCTTCTTTAACGGGGGCTTTAGGTTGTTCTTGAGTTTGCATTAAGGGGGCAATTTCTTCTTTTAACTTGAAGATATTGTCACTGTTTTTAGATAAAGCTTGGCGTAAAGCCTCTAATTCTTGGCTTGTTTTGCGTTCACGCTCAGCGGCTTCTCTTAGTTGTGCTTGGGCAGCCTCTAATTTATTTTTTAAATTATCTTTTTCTTGGCTTACACGTTCAAGTTGTACAGTCAATGCAGTTGCTTTGGCTTTCATCAAGGTATCTTTTTCTGTATTGTTTTTATAAGTTTCAAGTTCTTCACTCATTAAATTAAAATGCCTCTGTAAAGCATTTAAGCGGTTTTGAAGCAGCATTTTCTCTTCTGCGACAGTTTTTAATTGTGAATTATCTGTCTTGATTTTGTTTATTTCCTGTACTTGTGTCATGCATACTTCTGAAACACGTTTTAGTTCTTCTTCTAGGCTCTTAATCTTCATTTCATTTTCTGCGCTTACGGAGATAGTGCCGTTTGTGAAATTTAATGATTTAGGATCTGCCTGTACACGTTTTAATTGTTCTCTTAGTTCTAAAATATCTCTTGTCTGCTGTGCAGTTGTATTAAGTGCCTCAATCTTCTGCTCTTGCATCTGTTTTAATGCGGCATTAAGGGCTACATTTACTGTTTTGAGTTTGTTAATTTGTGCAGAAAGTTTTTTAGTAAATTCTTGCCCTTGCTTAAGTTCCGCTTTAACTTCAGAAAGTTGTTTGCTGAGGTCTGCCACTTGTGCTTTATAACTTTGGCATTCCTGTTCTATAAGTTCATTTTCTTCTTTTGCTTTAAAAAGTTCTTGTTCCAAGATTTCATTGCGGTCTTGCAACTTGGAATATTGATTTTTTAGTTCTCCGAGTAAAACAGTATCTTGATTAAAAACTTTTTTTGCCTTTTCAAGTTCCTGTTCCAAGCGGGCTGCTTTTGCTTTTTCTTCTTCTAATTTGCTTTGCGGACCGACATCTTTAAGTTGTTGGTTAAGAGAGTAAATTAAATTTTGGCCGGCAATTAATTTTTCTTGCAAGTTCTTTATTTTCGTTTCCGCCTCAAGTTGGGCTTGCATCTTTTCTTGCCTTAAAGCAACAATTTCATTTTGGTAACTTAATTGGAAAGTATTTAACTGCCTTGTTTGGGCTTCAAGTTGTTTAAGTAATTTAAATTTTTCTTCCCTGGCTTCCAAGAGTGCTTTATCTGTATTCTCTTTCGAACTTAATAAGGCAGCCATCTGGCTCTTTAAAAGTTCAAGTGAAGAGTCCTTTTCCTGTAAGTAACTTTGGCTTTGCTGTATTCTTGCGGCAGGGGTTTCCTTATTTTGCTTAAGGGCATATAAATCTCTGGCAATTTGGTTTTTGCTTGCAAGTATTTTTTGTATTTCTTCCTTTAAATCTTTAGTTAAATTGTTTTGTGCATTTTTAAGTTTTTCAATTTCCGTTAAATATCTTTCGTTTTCCAGCAAAGCATTATCTCTTTGCATAATAGCTTTTTTAATTTCTTCACTTAGATAATACTTTTCCCTTTGGGCATTTCTGTATTGCGTTTCTAAATTATTGTAAAGTTCCTGTTGTCTGTCATAGGAGTTTTGTGCTTGTTGTAACTTTTCTCTTAATTTTACTAATTCGGATTGATCACTTTTCTTAATAGAGTCAAGCTCTTTAGCTAAACCTTCCGATTCATTTTTATAATTTGATTTTTCTTGTTCTAATGTCCTTAAGTTGTTTTCCAAATTGATAATTTGAGTTTTTAATGAATTCACCAAACTTTCTTCTTGGAAATATTTGGCTTCCGCTTTTTGAAGTTCAGCGCGGAGTATATTTTCTTCCTGTAAAGCTTTTGTTCTTAAACGTTGGAGTTCTGCGCTCTGTTCCGTTCTTAAGAAAGCAATTTTTTGTTCATGTTCTTGTTGTGAAGATTTTAAAGGTGCCAATATTTCTTCTTGCTTAACGGTAAAGGCAGCTAAGTCATTTTTATTTTGTTCTGGGGATAATTGTAAATTCAATAGTTGTTGGCGCAAATCAGTGGCTTCTTGGCTCTTTTGTGCGAGCTCATTTCTGCTTTGCGTTAACTGGTTTGTTAAAGAATTTATTTCCTCTCTTTGCAAGAGCAAAGTTTTTTCCGCTTCGGATTTTTGAATTTCTGAATTTTGCTGTTGTTTTTGCAAAGCTTGATGTGCGGCTTCAACAGTTTTTAATTGTTGTTCCAAAAAGTTGGTTTTTACTTCTTCTTGTTTTAAAGCTTCTTCTTTAGTGGCAAGTTGATGACGAAGTTGCATTATATTTCTTGTTTGCTCGGTAGAACTTTGTAAGTAATTTAATTTTTCTTGCCTTATTTTTGAAATTTCTTCATCGAGTAAGTTCTTTTCTTGGGTAAGCACCGTTATTTGTTGTTCTAAGCCTGAAACTTTAAAGTCCCCTTGTTTTGTACGCTCTTCTGCGTGTGAAAGCTGCATACGCAGTGATAATAACTCCTTAGTTTGTTCTGCAGATCTGCGGAGATATTCAAGTTTTTCGCTTCTGGAGCGTTTTACTTCACTGTTTAAGGCTAAATTTATTGCTTTTAAGCGTGTTGTTTTTTCTTTTAAACGGGCTATTAAAGTTTGATCTTGCCTGATTAAATTCTCTTCATAATGGAGACGTGTATTGACGATATTATCCAAACTGCCCTTTAAATTTTGTATAGCAGTTGATATGTTTGAAAAGAACTCTTCATCACTCTTTACAGGTTCTGTTTTGGTATCATCTTCATCTACTTTGTTCAGTTCGGCCGCGAAAGCGGATTCTTCTTCTTTAGCTGTATTTGCTTCATTAAATCTTTGTTGGAGGTCACTTAACTTTTCTTCCAAGCGTTTTATAGAATAATTTTTATCTTCGGCAGTTTCAAAATTAACTTGTTGATTGTTGTCACTGGGTAAAATAAATTCGTTTTCTTTTGCTTTATTTATCTGTTCCGCTGTAGGGGGTGCCGGCCTTACAGGTGCGGTTTGTACGGGTGTAGTTTGAGCCGCCTGTATAGGTTCCTGTGCAGGTGCTTCCGTGGTTTTAATAAAACTTTCAATATCGAAATCTTCGTTAAAAGGGAAACTTTCTAACGAATTACCATTATCTTCTTGTAAAGATTTTAAAAAATCTTCGTAATTTTTGTCAACATTTGACATAACACACCCCACCAACAATATATTATATATTTAATCATAATATCACGCGTGTGTCAAATTATCAGTCAGGATGGGTTATTTGTATAGCGGGTATAGATAAATTCCCATAAATACCGGGTTATCCAAAAAGCCTTTAACTTCACTGTGCAAAACCCAAACACCGGGGGAATATACAGTATAAATTTGTGTGGCTTCCTCGTAGTTTAAAGCTTGCAAATTACTATAAAGTTCGGCACGTTTTTTGGGGGAAGTCTCTATCTTTGCTTGTTCAATAAGTTTGGTGATTTCCGGGTTATTATAATTTTGTGCTATCGCATAACGTCCGTTGTAATGTAAGAAAGGAAAGGCAAAATTGTGAGCATCCGGGTAATCTGCCACCCAACCGCGCACCCAAAGCGGCATTTTGTGGTTTTGGGTTTTTTCAAGGAAGTTCGCCCAAGGTATTTCACGTATTTCTATTTTAAATTTAGGATTAATACTTTCAACATTTTTCTTTAAAATTTCTGCAGCTGATTTGCGCAAAGTGCTACCGGAATTCACGGTTAAAGTAAAACTAAAGCCCTTTTCCCACACTTTACCGTTTTGGGCGGTTTTAAAAAGTTTTTTTGCTTTTTCTAAGTCAAGGTCATAACATTTTTGTGGTGCCGGGTTTTGCAAAAGTTTTGGTGGGATAGGGCCGCAGGCACGCGGTGCTTTGCCACGCATGGTTTGGTTTAAAAACGCATCATAATCAAAAGCATAAGCGAATGCTTGACGCAAGGTTTTATCTTCAAAGAAATCGGGTGGTATACCTTTACCGTCAAGTTTTCCGCTGCCGATATCAGGGTTATTTTCCGGGTTAATTTTAAAAGTAAAAAATAAAACAGGATCCGTTTTTAAACGAGGTAAAGTATCATAAATTTTGACATTTTTATCTCCCTCAAGTTGAGGGGTTAAAGAAGGGGCAATTTCCGCGATATCAAGTTCTCCGCTTTGTAACATAAGGCGCATTGTGCTTTGCTCCGCAAGAGTGATAATATAAACACGGTTAAGTTTCGGTGCGCCCAAAAAATAATTTTTATTTGCTTTTAAATACAAACGTTTTTTTGGTTTATCCCAACGCTCTATAATAAAAGGACCGCTACCGTTTGCTTTATTAAATAGGGCGGAATCTTGTTTTTCCGGGTTATTAAATTTAGGCATAGTTTCGGCAGTACCGTCCCAAGCACCTTGTTCAATAGCCCAGTTTTTATTTATTACATAAGACCATCTGGCCATAATTGCCAAAAAAGGTGCAAAAGGTTTTTTGAGTTTGACTATTAAATTATTACCATCGGCATAAATGGCATTTTTGAGGTCGTCAAAAGTTATTTGCAAATTGCCTTTTTCATCACGTGTGGAACTAAGGTCCAAAATCGGTTCAAGCAAAAGTGCGGAAGGACCGCCGGAACTGTCTGTCAGTAAAAATCTTCTTAAAGAATAAACCGCATCTTCAACAGTAAGAGGCGTGCCGTCTGCGAATTTAATATCTTGGCGGATTGGGAAAGTATAAATAAGTCCATCTTTTGAAATAAGGCCATTTTCTACACTTGGTACTTGGCTTGCAATTAAAGGTTCAAATTCATTTATTGAAGAACCTTTAAAGCGGATAATTGTATCGTAAATATTTAAAAGCACGCCATGGGTTATCCCGTCATAGGATAAAGCAGGGTCTAAAGTTTCTGTTTCACCGGCAAGGGCTATTGTTAATTCCTTTTTACTGCGTTTTGGTGCGCAAGAAATAAGGCAACAACATAACAAAAATGCGATAAAAATTTTAATCTTCATAAGCAAAGGCATAAGCAAGTCCGCGTTTATTTTTTAGCCATACTTTGGCAAGGTCTTTCCTACTGTAAATTCTACGTACTTGTGCGGCAGTTTTAGCTGCAGGGTCCATACATATAAAATTACCGTTTTCATCAATTCCGGTTAATAAAACAAGATGCCCTTCAGTTTGTTTTACCGGGGCATTTTTCAGCTCTCCGTTTTTAAATTCAATGGAAATTATTAAAGGCCTTGCTTGGTAAATTTCTGCTTCCGCTTGTGCAAGTGAAGAGCAACGCACCACACAACATTTAAGCCCGAGTTCCCCGGCGTATGCGGTATTGAAAGGCCAAGTACCGTAAATTTTTGCACCATTATCAAAAACACCTTTTATGACTTCATCTAAATTCACTTTTTTGCCAAAATAATTTAAAGCCATTGTTAGGCTGGTAGGACTGCAAATTTCATTACGCAAACTTTTAATTTTATATTCTTTTTGGCTGATTGGTTTTATAGGCAGTTCAATATTAGTAACGCCCAGACTCTCCAAAGAAAGTTCGGTATTATGCTTAATATCTCTGTTCGTTAAAGTAGCGGTAATTAAATTTATTTTTGCACTGCCAAGCACAGTAATTTGGAGTTTAAAAGCGGCGGATTTTGTACGCGGCAAAATAGTGTCTGTTTTGCGGGAAATAAATTTATCTTTTAAATCACTGAAAGTTTTTTTATAGTTTTTTGAGAGATAAAAAAGTTTATATAAAGGACTCCAACCTTGTTCGGTTTTGACAGCACATTGTACCAAAACCGCTGCATCTTTGTTTTTGTAAATTACATTTAAGGAAGGCACCAAACTATCAAAATCAAAAGGCGTTTTTATAGTTTTTGATACAAAAACCTGTAAATCTTTATTTATTTTTAAATTTTTAAAATCTGACGGAGTTAAAAATAAGGTATAGGCAGGTAAAATGCTTGCTTGTTTAAAAATTTTTGTTGGCATTGTTCCCCCAAAAAATCGGGGCACCCGGGCTTGAACCGGGAACCTCTCGCTCCCAAAGCGAGCGCTCTACCATTGAGCCATGCCCCGTAATATGTTGCAGCGTTAAACTCCGGGACTAGGACTCGAACCTAGGCTAAACGCTCCAGAGGCGCTTGTGCTACCATTACACCATCCCGGAATATATACATTTTACCATATTTTGAGGATGTGCGAGGTCTAATCGCTCTTTAAATGATATAATAAAGTAAATAACACATAGGAGGGAATATGTTCTTTATTTCACCGATCAAAACATTATACAGTATTAAGTTTTATTTACAAACTTTAAAAGAGTCGCTTTGGAAAGCATTCTGCTTTGTCTTATATCTTTTTGTTTTGGGCGCTATTTTCTTGTCTTTCTATACACCGCTCAAATTAAAACAACCGATTACTTCAGTAGTAGAACAAACTATAAATTATATTCCAAATATTAAAGTAAATAATGGTATCATAACCGCTAATGATAATAAGAGGCTTGTTATAAGCCCCAAGGAATTGCAAGGTGCTAAAATTATTATAGATACCGGCTCCGCCGAGCCTGCATACCCAACCCAAATGCAAAAAGAAAATATTTTGCTTTATGTTAACAAAGACACCGTTTATGGTTATGATCCTAGTCGCGGGCGTTTCGAAGCTATTGTAATGCAAAAAGATTTAGATTTAGAAATTTCAAAAGACGGCCTAGCTATTAATAAACAACAAATAGACAAACAACAGATTGTTAAATTTATTACCTATTTATTAACAATTGCATTTATATTGGCTCTTGCTTTTTATCTAGTAATATTTTCCATTATTGCTTTGATAATTACATTTATAATAAATGCGGTAACTAAAGCTAATTTAGATTTTAAAAAATTGCTCACTTTGGCTTTATACTTGCAAGGGCCGGTGTTTGTAATTTATCTTATTTTATCATTATTACCTGTAACTATTGTCGGTATGAGCGTGTGGTTAGCTATACTAATTTTTGTAATTTACTTAAATTTAATATTTTTCCATTTACGTGCAAATATCATGCAAAGAGTTGAAGTGCAAACTGATGAGGACGAAGAATAATGCTATTACGTATAAGGCGTAAGTTTTCCGCTGCACATAAATTGCCTGATTATGATGGCGATTGCCATAATTTGCATGGGCATACTTGGTATGTGGTTTTTGAGATTGAAGGCCAAGTGCAGCCAAGTGGTATGATTTATGATTTTAAAATTCTAAAGCCATTGCTTGACAGTATTTTGCCGGATCATAAATTCTTAAATGATTTCGTACCAAACCCGACAGCTGAAAATTTAAGCCAATATATTTTTGATAAAGCTGAAAAAGTTTTAAAAGATATAAATTTAACTTTAAAAACCTTGGAGTTGTGGGAAAATGAGGACTCTGCCTGCGTCATCCGTAAATAAATATAAAGTTAATGAAATTTTTTATTCTTTGGAAGGCGAAGGCCTTTTCAGCGGTTGCCCGGCAATCTTTGTACGTCTGGCAGGTTGCACTATGTGTTGCCCATGGTGTGATACAAAATATGCGCAAAAAACAAATTTTAATTTAACGGCTGAGCAAATACTTAAAAAGATTGCTGCCTACCCTTGCAAAACTGTTGTTTTAACAGGAGGGGAACCGACAGAACAAAATTTAAATCCGCTTTTAAAACTGTTAAAGAAAAATAAATATCAGATACACTTGGAAACAAACGGCGCAAATTTAATTGATACAAAACTAATTGATTTTTGCACACTTTCCCCAAAGGCTTATATAAATGCAAAAATGTTCAAAAAAGCGGATGCGGTAAAATATATTACCGATACGAAAACAACTTTACAGGAAATTGAAAGTTTGCAAACAGTATTAAACAAAAAAACTTTATTTTATCTTCAACCCAAAAATAACAGTAAGGAGAATATTAAACAATGCCTAAAACTAATAAAACAAAAACCAAACCTGCGCTTAAGCGTGCAGTTACACAAATTTCTAAACATAAAATAAGCGAAGAAAAAGCCAAACAAAATTTGCGCGAAATCATAACCTATATTGGGGAAAACCCTAATCGTGAAGGCTTGCTTGAAACCCCAAAGCGCATTGTTAAAAGTTGGGATACGCTTTTCAGCGGATACAAAAAAGATCCGGCTGCCCTCTTAAAAACATTTACCGAAGGCTCTTGCGAAGAAATGGTTATCTTAAAAGATATTGAATTTTACAGTACTTGCGAACATCATTTTGCACCGTTTTTCGGGACTATAAGCATTGGTTATTTACCAAATAAAAAAGTTATAGGTATTTCTAAACTTGCACGCTTGGTGGAAGTTTATGCAAGGCGTTTGCAAATACAGGAGAGATTAGTTGCCCAAATTGCCGATAGCCTTATGAAATATTTACAGCCTTTGGGCGTTATGGTGGTTTGCAAAGCGCGCCATATGTGTATTTGTTCGCGCGGTGTGCAAAAACATAATGCCGAGATGGTAACAAGTGCTTTGCGCGGTGTATTTAACAAACACGAAGTCAGGCAAGAATTCTTGCAATTTATACAAAAAGTCTAATGCAAAAAATAACTTTAATGGGTATTTTAAACACTTCACCGGAAAGTTTTTTTGATGGTGCTAATGTTAAAATTACCCAAGATTATGTTTTAAATAAAGCACAAAATTTAGTTACTGAAGGCGCCGAAATTATTGATATTGGAGGCCAAAGTACAAAGCCCGGGTATGTCGAAATTCCGGCAGAGGACGAAATTGCTCGCACTGCACCTTTCGTAAAATTAATTAAGCAGAATGTAAAGGCGCAAATTTCCGTAGATAGTTATAAAGAGCCGGTGGTAAAAGCCGCACTTGAAGCAGGCGCCGATATCGTTAATGATGTAAGTGGCCTTAAAAATACAAATCTTGCCCGACTTGCGACGGAATATAATGCTAAACTTGTAATAATGCACTCCGGTGAAGTTAAAAATTTAGAAAGTGTGGCTATGTTTTTTGAAAAGAAAATCAAACAAGCAAAAACTTGTGGCGTTAAAGAAGAAAATTTAATTTTGGATATCGGTCTTGGTTTTGGAAAGTCCGTGGAAGAAAATTGGTTTTTACTTGAAAATTTAAATTATTTTGATAGTTTTAATTTGCCAATGCTTGTAGGTGCTTCACGCAAACGCTTTACCGGTAGGACTTTAGAAAATTCTCTAAAAGCGGTAAGGCTTGCGGCGAAAACAAATTGCCCTTTAATTTTGCGTGTTCACGAAGTAAAAGAAACTAAGGAGGCTTTAAATTTATGAAAAATATAAAAATTTCCGTTAAATCGCAATTTCGTGCTTCTCATTATCATGATGGGGCTTTAGATGAGCCGATACACGATCATACTTTTGTTTATATTGTTACTTTAACAGGCCCGCTAAATGAAGAAGGATTCTTGGTGGACTTTCGGGAAGTAGAACAATTTCTTAATGAATTAAACAAGGGTTTGTCTTTTAAAGTTTTAAATAAAATTATTCCTAATTCTACTACCGAAAATGTGGCAATATTTTTATTTAATAAAATAAAAGAAAAGTTTCCTCAAATTTGTAAAATCGAAGTATTTGAAAAAGAAAATTATTCCGTAACTTATGAAGAGTAACATCGTTTATTTAGCTATCGGCAGTAATATTGATCCTGACAAAAATATCAAACTTGCCTTAAAAGAACTTGCTAAACTCGGCGAGATTATTAAAGTATCAAACTTTATAAAAACCAAGCCGGAGGGTTTTTTAAATCAAGATGATTTTTTGAACGGCGCAGTTAAATTTAAAACTACTTTAACACCTAAAAATTTACTTAAAGAACTTAAAAATATCGAGCATTTATTAAAACGTAATACTCCGTTTAGAAATGGCCCGCGTACTATTGATTTGGATATAATTTTCTATGGAAATTTAGTTTTTAAAACACCTGCTTTAATAATACCGCATCCGCGTGCCGATAAGAGGTTTTTTGTCCTAAGGCCTCTATCTGAGATTGCGGCATATAAAAGGCATCCTGTTCTCAAAAAACAAGTAAGAACTTTGTTAAAAGAGCTAAAATAATTTTGTAAATTTTAATATTTTATGTTAAAATATTTTTATGAAAGAAAACTCTACATTTTTCCATGTTATAGTTGTTATGTTCTTGGCAGTTTTGATCACTTACGGTGTTTCCCGCTATGCTAAAGAAAGCAGTGATTTGAGTTCCAAAATCACTAAAGAGCAATTAGCTTCTTTTACCAACGACAAAGTTGAATATGTGGAACAGGCTCCGGTCAATTCGGAAGAAACTTTTGTCGCTCCTGTGGAAACACGCCAAACACAGGCCGCCCGTTATGATGATGTAGGGCAGGCAATTAAGAGTTTGAATATAGGTAATATAGCCTATGCATCTCCTGAAGATTTACGTTTAATCGGGGCGACGAATTGGAGCTTAAACAATACAGTTGCAAATAATTTAGATTTCCCGCAAGTTATTGAAGTCGTTTTTAATAACAAGGATGTCATGGACGGGTTTTTTAATCGCGCGGATGTTATTGATATTTTAAGTAATTATCTTTCAATTTCGGATTTGGTCGAGAATAACTCTCCAGAAATGGTTTCGCTCATAGAAGGTAGTGCCTTTAAAGGTGTTTTGAAAGATCAGGATCTACTTAATAAACTTTTTAACAGCACTTTAGTTCAACAGGTCTTGCTTAGTAGAAGTGCAAATTACTTCTTAAATAATCCGAACCAGGCGAAGAAACTTATTGAAGGGAACAAAACTCTTGCACCTCTTCTTAAAGAAGAAAATTTAAAAACAGTTTTGTTGGATAATCCCAGAACAAGGAACTTCGCATTGTCGGTTTTCGGATAGAAATTAAGCGAAGTAAATACCGTTAAAAGCTTTGTTTACGGGGCCACTCATTAAGATGTGGCCCTCTTTTTGTTCTATAAACAAAGTGCCGCCATCCATAATAATTGCTGCCTTATTTTTAATGAGGCCACGTCTGATTGCCCCTGCTAAAGTTGCACAAGCCCCACTGCCGCAAGCCATCGTTATGCCGGCACCGCGTTCCCAAACACGCATGCGTATTTTTTGCGGTCCTAAAATTTGTGCAAATTCCACATTAGTTCTTTGTGGGAAAATTTTACTGTTTTCCACTTTTTTACCAAGTTCGGCAATATTTATTTTTGCTACATTTTTAACAAAAAATACAGCATGCGGATTGCCCATAGAAGTACAAACTGCGGCAGGTAAAGCAGGTAAGATTTTTAAATTCAAAGTATCTGATTTTTTAGAAAGAGGGATATCTTTCCAGCCGGTCTTAGGCTCGCCCATATCTACGGTAATTAATTTTCCGCGCCATGCACTTAAGATTTTTTTATAAGGTGCTTCTAAAGTAATTTTTTGTTTTTTTGTTTCTTCAAAAATCAAACTGCTTACGCAACGTGTACCGTTTCCGCAAGCACCGGCAGTTGAACCATCTGCATTAAAAATTTCCATTTTTACATCGCAATTTTTTGATTTCTTAAGTAAAATAAGTTGGTCAAAACCAATACCGGTTTTTCTGTTCGCCATTTTGCTGATAAGAACCGGGGATAGGGTAATTCTGTTTTTACGCCCGTCAATAATTATAAAATCATTTCCAAGCCCATCCATTTTTATAAAGGGTATTTGTTTCATAATTTTTTTATTCTCTCTAGTGCTTCTAAAGTATTTTCACGGCTACCGAATGCAGTTAGGCGGCAATAACCTTCACCGGCTTCTCCAAAACCGGCACCCGGTGTACAAACTAAAGCGCATTGTGTAAGTAATTTTTCAAAAAAGCCAAAAGAAGTTTGCCCTCTTGGGACTTCAAGCCAAATATAAGGGGCATTTTGTCCCCCGTAAACTGTGTAGCCTAAATCTTTTAAAGCATTGCGAATTATTTTCGCATTTTCCATATAATAAGCAATGGTTTCTTTTATTTGTTTTTTCCCTTCATCGGTATAAATTGCTTCAGCCCCGCGTTGTATTATATACGAAACGCCATTAAACTTTGTTGTATGGCGTCTGCGCCATAGGGCATTTAAAGAAACTTCTTTACCGTTAGCCAATCCTTTTAATGTCTTGGGTACGACCATGTAAGCGCAGCGTGTACCGGTAAAACCGGCTGTTTTGGAGTATGACCGTACTTCAATAGCGACATCTTTAGCCCCATCTATTTCATAAATTGAATGTGGCAAATTATCATCTTGAATATAAGCCTCATATGCTGAATCGTAAATAATTATTGCCTGCTCTTTTTTCGCATATGCAACCCATTGTGTTAATTGCTCTTTTGTCATGGTTGCACCGGTCGGATTATTTGGAGAGCAAATATAAACTATATCACTATGTTCTTTTGGAGGAGCGGGGGTAAAATTGTTTTCTTTAATTGCAGGCACTTTTAAAATTTTACGGCCTGCCATAATATTTGTATCACGATAAACCGGATAAATAGGATCTGTTAACAAAACAGTGCAATCGGCTGAAAATATTTCCTGAATATTTCCGACATCGCATTTAGCACCGTCACTTACAAAAACTTCGTCTGTATCTAAAGATATACCGCGCGCTTTATAGTCGTTTTCAATAATTGCTTTTATTAAAAAATCATAACCTTGTTCCGGGCCATATCCGCGGAAAGTTTCCTTTTTTCCCATTTCCTCAACAGCCTTTTGCATGGCAGAAATTACCGCCGGGGCCAGTGGTTGTGTGACATCTCCAATACCCAAGCTGATAACCTTTGCACTTGGGTTTTGTGCCTTAAATTCAGCCGTTTTCTTGGCTATTTTAGGGAATAGATACGATGCTTCCAAATTTAAATAGTTTTCATTTACTTTCATATAGATATTGTATATAATTTTTATATGATTAAGAAATATTTTTACTTAATTGCTGTTTTGTTTTTAGTTGTTGCTTGCAATAAGCCTATCCCTAAAAATTATCCTAATTCCAATACGGATATCATTGCTTTCGGTGATAGTTTAACTAAGGGCTATGGTGCTGCCGAAAATGAAGCCTACCCTGCCCGTTTAAGCCAAATGTTGGGACGGGAAGTTGTAAATTTAGGTGTCAGCGGTAACACTTCCGCTAATGGCCTTGCCAGAATTGATGAAATAAAGAGATATTCCCCGTATATGGTTTTAATAGAATTTTCCGCCAATGATTTTTTTAGAAGAATTCCAAAAGAACAGACCGAAAAAAATTTGAGGGAAATAGTCCGCCAAGTACAAGGCTTGGGTGCAATAGCCGTTTTAGTAGATACCGGTGGCGCTTATCCTATGGAAGCTTACACTAAAATTCAAAAACAAATTGCCAAAGAATACAATACTTTGTTTGTCCCCGGCATTATGGATGGTATTTACAATGAGAAAGCCCTTAAGTCGGACCAAATACATCCAAACAGTAAGGGCTATGAAATTGTTGCTACTAAAGTTAAAAAAGTAATTGAACCGTATTTGAAATAGATATTAAGCAACAAGTTGGTTTATTTTTTCTTCTTGCTCTTTCAAGTTCAAAGATAATACCTTTGAAACACCTTTTTCTTCCATCGTAATACCGTAAAGCATTTGTGCAGCAGACATCGTGGTCTTATTATGTGTTACCACGATAAATTGCGTATTAGCTGAAAATTCCTTAATAACATCAACATATCTGCCTACGTTAGCTTCATCCAAAGGTGCATCGGCTTCGTCCAAAATACAGAACGGTGAAGGTTTATGCATAAAGAAAGCAAACAAAAGCGCCAAAGCAGCGAAAGCCTTTTCGCCCCCTGAAAGAACTGCTATGCTTAACAGTTTTTTGCCTGGTGGTTGTGCGGTTACTTCAATACCTGTTTCAAGTAAATTATTTGGGTCAGTTAAAGTAAGTTCGGCTTCACCACCCATGGATAGTTTCTTATAAATTTGTTTATAGAAGGTCCTAACTTGTTCAAAAGTATATTTAAAGTTTTCGCGTGTTGTAGCATTAATTTTGGTTATTGCTGCCTTTAAGTCGCGTTTTGCATTTTGCAAATCTTCTATTTGTTTGGTTAAGAAATCATTTCTTTCTTTTAAAGCGTCGTATTCTTCAGGTGCGGTCATATTAACTGCGCCCATGCTCTCAATACGGTGGCGCATCATTTTGACGCGGTCAAGGTCTACCTTCTTTTCGCCCCATTTCATTTGGGCTTCTTCTTGTGTAATATTCCAGCTTTCAAGCAAAGTGTTAATAATTGCGGTTTTTTGGCGACGATGGTTGGTTAAAGTATTTTCTAAATCATGCGCCTTTACTGTAAGTTCATTAACACGTGTTTTATTTTTGTTTAAAGCGGAATTTTTATTATCAAATTCAAGTTTGATGGCAGTTAAGCCTTCTTTCATTTTTGTTTCGGAAAGTTCTAAAGCAGCCAAAGCATCACGTTGTGCGGTAAGTTTGGCCTGTGAAGTAAGTTTCTCTTCTTCCAAGGTTTTCATACGCTCTTGTGATTTAAGCATTTGTTCTTGGCGTTTTTTATCTTGTTCTGCCAAATTCTGTTGTTCACTTGAAGATGTTTTTAAATCAAGTTCAATATTGTTTTTCTTCAACTTTACTTCGTATAAAGCGGCATTAGCACTCTCAATTTCTGTTTTTAAATTAGCGGCTTCATTTTCAAGTTCCGCACGTTTATGGCGGGCAGTTTCAACCTCTTTTTTGGTTTCTTCTTGTTTAGTTCTAAAAATTTTAAGTTCTTCTTTTGCTGTGTTAATCTTTTGCTTGCGTGCTTCTAAATTTTGCAAAAGTTCTTCCTTACTTTTGTTTATTTGTGCTTGTGCGGCCTCAATTTCCTGTTTATTTCTTTGGCGTATAGCCAAATTATTTTTAGCCGTATTTAATGCAATTAAATCTTCTTGAATTTTAGCAGCAGCTGTTTTAATTTCCTGTTCTTTTAAGGAAATTTCTTCCATATTCTTAATTATCTTTTGTGCAGTTTCTTCTTGTTCTTTGTTTTTTTGTTTTAAATCAGCTTTTGCGGATTCTTCTTCTGCCCAAAAGCTTTCCAAAGTTTTAACTTCCTTTTCACCGCCGGAGAGCCAGAAACTGCCTGCCACTTCACTTCCGTCTAAAGTATAACCGCTACATAAATAATCAAGTAAAGTTGAGAGTTCAGGTTTACATTCAATTAAAGAACGTAAATTCTGTGCACTACCGAACATGGAACTTTCATTTTTGACTTGCGGTACTTTATTTAAAATTAAGAATCTTCCGCGTGCTCCGCCTCTTTGCTTTAAAATGCTGATGGCTTTTTGTGCGGTTTCAAGGTCTTGGCAGATTAAGGAATCTAAAAATTTACCTAATGTTTCTTCAACTGTCAAAGTATATTCTTTTTTAAATTTGATGTTTTTACGCAAAGTACCCATTATGCCGGCAATTTTATTTTCTTCAACAATTTTTGCACCCATCCAATAAGGATCTTTTTTACCTTGCATTTCAATCATCTGCATTTTGGTTGTTAAAGATGCAATTTCCGCTTGCAAAGCACTCAAAGTTTTATTTAATTCCTGCCTTTGGTTTTCCAAATTGCGTTTTGATTCTTCCAGTTCCTGCTGTTTTTGTTTTAAATCGTTTAATTCTTGCTCTTTTTGGGTAACAGTATTTTGGAAATTTGCAATTTCCCCATCGATACTCGCAGCACGTTCTTTTTGCGCTTCCAAATTGCGTTGCAAAGTAATTAAATTGTTATTTTCATGCGAGATTGCACTTTCTTCAAGGGCAATTTTGCCGCTTAATTCCATTTCTTCTTGTGCTAATGTCAAAAGTTTGGAACTTGCACTCTCCATTTGCTCTTGCACGATTTTTAATTGCTCTTCATTTTGTTTAACTTGTGCATATTTTTGATTATATTTTTCTTGTAAAGGGACAAGGGCCTCAGTCGCTTGGGTTAATTGTTGTTGTAAACTTTGTAAGGCCGGTACAAGTTCAAGCAAGCGTTTTTTGCTTAAATCTTCTTCTGCTTTGGAACTTTGAAGCTGCAAGGTAAGTTCGCCTGTTAAGTTCTGGCAGTTTTGCACTACACCTTCAAGCAAACCTATTTGATATTTTGCTGCGGCGATCTTTTCATTAAATTCTTGGTATTCTTTTTGTTTATGGGTTAAATTTAAATCTAAAGCGGCGGCTTCACCTTCAAGGGCGGAAATAGTGGCTTGTAAATCTTGTATTTCTTTTGAGATCGGTTCTAATGCAAAAGCGGTTTGGTTAATTTCTTTGTCATGGCTTTTGATATTTTCAAGTGCCAAAGCAATTTCGCTTTCTTTTAATTCTTCGCGATATTTTTGGTATAAACGCGCTTTGCGTGCTTCACTGTCAAGTTTCTTAATTTGCTCTGCAATCAAAGCCAAAGTATCGCTAAGGCGTGCTATATCCATATCGACATGCTCAAGTTTACGAATGGCTTCGTCGCGTTTTGCTTTGTATTTTGAAACGCCTGCCACTTCTTCAAACATTTCACGCCTTTCAAGCGGGCCGGCATTTTCAAGCAGTCTGCTGATTGACCCCTGGTCAATAATTGCATAACCTTCCCCTCCGATACCGGTATCTAAAAACATTTCACGAATATCTTTTAAACGGCATTGAACGCGGTTTAAATAATATTCACTTTCACCGGAGCGGTAAATTTTACGGGAGACTGTTACTTCTGAAAAATCTATTGGGAGTTCGCGCTTTGAGTTGTCAAAAATCATATTGACTTGCGCCATATTTTGCGGTGGTCTTTGCTTTGTTCCGTTAAAAATAATATCAACCATTGAGCCGGAGCGGAGTGATTTCCAAGACATTTCACCAATAGCCCAACGTACGGAATCAATAACATTTGATTTACCGCAACCGTTTGGCCCTACGATACAAGATACACCGGGTTCAAAATTTAAGCGGACTTTGTCAGCAAATGATTTAAAACCTATGATTTCAAGCGCTTTTAAGTACATATAATATATGATACAAAATTTGGAGAGTCTATGCTAATATAAAAAACTACCGTAGGCTTAAAACCAACGGTAGTTTTTTTTATATATCTAAATTACAGCCAAGTGCTTAATTTGGTTGCTTTATCTTGTTTGCGGACTTTCGGTTCTCCGACAAGTTCCTGAATATAAATTTCAGCTAAATAAACCTTGCTGCCTACTGCCAAATGCCCGCCTACAATTGTACCGTCTTTTTGGGCTAAAATAACGTGTGCGTGTACATTTGAGCGGTTATCCATGATGCTGATATTGCCCGTTAAAGAAAGTACTTCGGTTTCTTTTGAAACAACAATTTTTTCATACTTCTTTTTTGCTTGGTCAAAATAAGCCAAGGTGGCATTTTCTAAAGAGCCTATACCGTTTACAATACCGCATTTAATTTGGTTATCGTGGCAAAAATCTGTAAGTTCGGTTAACAAATCTTTGCCTTTGCTTATCTTAAAAATATAAGTTCTGCCTGTAAGATAAGTTTTGTGTTCTGCCATAATATTCTCCTTTACTTTATTTAAATTAGTACCAATTTTTTAAATTCTGCAAATAATTTTCTATTTGTTGCAATTGTGATTCGCCGTCAAGGCCTGCTTCTTTATAGCAGTCCTTTGCTTGCCCGCTGGTTAAATATTTGCCGTGTTTAAAGGGGTATAAGGACATTTCTTCCCCTTTAACAGATTTTATCCATCTTCGCATTGTAGGCAAGGTAAAATCTGTTATCGCCATTGCCCTGTATAATTCAGTGACGGGTAAAACTTTGTTTTGCTCTTCTTTATCAAGCATGTCAAAAAGTTCTGCGCTGGTTACATAGTAAGCATTTATCGGCCACTTTTCCTCTTTTATTTTAGGTAAAACTTCCTGGACAAATATCTCACCTACACCTGACCCCTGCAAAATTATTGTTCCTATTGCAAAAGGATGTCTGTAAAGTGCATACACACCGTTTTTTGCCTTTTCTTGGCTGTCACTGCCTAAATTTGCTCGGTCGGTAATCTTAACGTTGGGGCGTGTGACGACAGGGTATAAAACCGCAGGTCTTTTATTTAAAGCCGCAGTTAAAGCCGGCCAAACATCATTTGCATCCAAAGGTGTTAAAGTTATTGCCGCACCTTTGGGGAAATCTTCACTTATTAACTGTAACATTTGCGGATCTGCATGTGTCGGGCCGTCAGGGCCTGTGGGCAAACCTGCGTGACCTGTAAAGATAATAAAAGTATTTTTACCTTTTCCGGTTGCTTCCTCATAACCTTGTTGACCGATAGCATGTAAACGTGCTTGGGTATGCATCATAGCCGAAGTAAATGCCCCATACGATGCTGCAACACCGATTTGTTTACCGTAAGCGGAAACACCGCTCATAACGGCACTTAAGCCGTCTTCTGTAATACCACCGCTTGAAATTAAACGGCTATCAGGATTATTTTGTTTATTGTAAAAACTTTTACTGTCATAAGCAATTTTACCTGCACCGGTTGAACCCGATAAATCTGCCGTTGCTACAATTAAAGTGCCAAAAGTCTCTTTGCTGATTTTTGCAAGAGCCTCGGCCATGGTTGCCCTTAAAGTTGGGTTTTCTCCTGGTTTAAAGGTAAATTCCGCAGGAATATTCTTTGGCGTAAAAGCAGTATAAATATCTTCGGTATTAAATTTTTTGGCAGTGCGCGCCATATTTTGCAAACGATTTGCAGATTCTTTTATTTTATTTGCAAAATGCGCAAATAAATCTTTGTTTGAAGTTATTACACTTCTCAGTGTAAGCAGGTTTTGATAAAAGCAATCTTCAATTTCCTGCCCTTCACATAAATGTGGAATTTTTACGCCGAAAGTATTTTCAAACTCTTCCATTGTTTTGTAAAATTCCGGGGAACATAATTTATGACCACCACCATGGCTTGCCTTGCCTTCAAGGCCGTAATGCCAGCCTTTTATTGTTCTGTAAATTATGGCGGTAGGCAGGCCGTTATTTAAAGTTTCGGCAAATTTTTGTGCAGCATAAACATGTGCAAAATTTAAACCTTCTTTGACATAAATAACATTAAAACCGTTTAAGTAAAAGAGTTCAGCGGGTTCCCATGCGACATAATCACCAGGTGTTCCGTCTTCTTCTGTAACTTTATCGCTGTCTATTGAGGCTTGGTTCCAATCAAGATGTATAACTAAATTATCAAGCCCCGAGCGTGAAGCAATTGCCATAGCTTCTACACATCTGCCGGCAGTTAAACCGCCTTCACCTTCCAAAACGTGGACTTTGGGGGTGTTTTTTGGGTAAGTCATAGCTGCGCCCAAAGCAAGCCCTACACTTGCCCCGAAACCTATGCCGGATGCCCCTGTTGCAAGTTTAACGAAAGGTGTTAGGGGCTCTGGGTGTCCGTCTAAAGATTTGGCATTAAATTCTTTAAAAAGTTTACTGTTGTTTGCAGGGGATTTCCTAAACCCGAGCAAATCTTCAAAGCGTATTTGGCGTTTTTCATCAGCGAGCATTTCAGGTGCATAATTTTTTACTATTTCATTTCTCAAAGCCCATAAAGCATATAAACCAAGGGCTTTATGCCCAGCAGCATAGGAAATAATATCAGCACTTTCTTCGTCCGGGTTTTTAAAATTATAAGACATTTGATTAAACAGTAAATTTTGCACAATTTTACCGGAAGATATACTTCCGCCCGGATGCCCTGTCTGTGCGAAGTTATAAAGTATGGCACATAAAGCACGGTACATTACATCAAGTTTGTTTAAAGCATCAAGTTCATTCTCTTTTAACTTTAGTGATTCTTCTTGTAGTAAATCTTCTGCCTTATAATATTGGCCTTGTTTTTTGAGTATTAAAATATTTTGACTTTTTATCATTTAGAAATCCTCTAAATTGCTTTTTGCAAGTTCAAGCACAAGTTGCCAAGCGGCTTCGATATCGGTTTTGCAAGCAACTTCAACATTCGAGTGTATATATCTTACAGGTATACTGATAGGGCACGCCGCTGCAGGCCCGCCGGATCTTTGTATAGCTTTTGCATCATTAGATCCGCGTGAAGCTACACGTAATTGATAAGGAATATTATGTTCAGTACCGAGTTTTCTTAAAAGTTTTGTCAATTTGTAGTCAGATAATGTGCCTTTATCTGCCAAAGTTATACCTACACCTTTCCCAACATTTAAGACATAATCTTGTGGCGGTATGCCCGGGGTATCAAGTGCGCCGGTTGTGTCAATTGTTAAGGCGATATCCGGGTTAATGTGGAAAACTGCAGCTTCGGCACCGACTAATCCGAATTCTTCTTCGACTGTAAAAACAGCATAAATATTTGTGCTGTGTTCTTTAGGTAAATTTTGAAGCAGTTTAATTAAACCGTAAACACCGGCCCTATCATCAAGTGCTTTGGAACAAACACAATTTTCCCCAAGTTCAATGGGCGTACGTTCTAAAACGGCAGGGTCCCCGATAGTAATAATTTCAGAGACTTTTTTATAATCTAAACCGAGGTCAATAAAGAGTGCATTTTCTGTTATAGCGGCTTTATCGGCAGCAGTTAAATAATGTGCTGGTTTTGCACCTATCACACCGGTAATCATACCATGTTTTTCTGTCATAATTACTACGCGTTGTGCAAGCAAAGTTCTTGGATCAATACCGCCTGTTAAAGCAAAGCGCAAAAAGCCGTTCGGTTCAATATAGCGAATGCGCATAGAAACTTCATCTAAATGCGCGGTAAGCATCAATTTTGTTTTGCCGGTACCCTTTTTATATGTAACAAGGTTGCCGAGTTTATCAACTTTTACTTCATCGACATAAGGTTTAACTAAATTTAAAACGATATCACGCAATATTTCTTCTCTGCCCGATGGCGCCGGGGTTGAGGTTAATTTTGAAAGTAAACTGAAATCCATATAACTCTCCTGTGTTACATATAATAATCTCGCGTGCGCGGGAACAACGCTATTGTATCATATTTTTAAGATAAATGTTTACCTTAACTTTTTGCAAATAATTTGTTATCATATAACTAAACGGAGGATTTTATGTTTAAAAATAAAAAAGGTTTTTCTTTAATTGAATTAGTAGCAGTTGTGGCGACCATAATTATCATCGTAGGAATTGCAATACCTCAATATAGGAGTGTTTCACTTAAAGCAAAAATTGTAGCTAATATGGGCTTTATTCAATCTTTGCAAAATGATTATATAAACGTTTGGAATTTAATCAACGAAAGGCCCATTAGATTAAAACAATTGTCAATTAATCCATCAGACTTTGTTAATTTAAACGCAAATAGCGTAATAGCTAGGCACAAGTCAAGCGGGTGTGATGTACGATTAGGACCGGGGGTATATATGATATGTCCGGATCAGGGATATACTTTATTTTATCGAGTTATTGATAATAATAATATGCCTCGGATAGGAGAAAAGCGCTTACAGTTGAATGGGGGAGATAGAGAACTACTTGAAAAAGTAGCTTTAAATTTGGGTTTTCAGCCTACTACTAATGGATGGATAATCCCATAATATAAATTAAGGTTTTATAAAATTATTTTATGAGCAAAAGAAGATTAGCCAGGGAATATGCCCTACAAACTTTATATATTACGGATGCTGCTTCGATGTCAGCAAGCGAGGCCGGTGTATATGTAAATAACTTCTATAACAATTTAGAAGAAGACACCTTCCCCTTCTGTAAAGACCTCGTTGTAGGCACTTTTAGCAATAAAAGTAAAATTGATAAAATTTTAAGTTCTTATGCTAAAAATTGGTCTGTGGACCGTATGTCTTCTGTCGATCGTTGTATTTTGCGTATGGCAACTTATGAAATTGTTTTCAGTGCTGATAAAGCACCGGTGCCGGCAATTATTGACGAAGCAATAGAACTTTCAAAAAAATATTCTACAGATAAATCCGGTAAATTTATAAATGGCCTTTTAGACCGCATTAAAGCCGAGCGGAAAAATGGATAAAAAAACAGAAGCCGAAAATTTAAAAAAACTGCTTTGGTACCATAATAATCTTTACTATAATTTAGATAAACCCGAAATTTCCGATTATGAGTATGACTTGCTTTATACCCGTTTGAAAAACTTAGAAAAGCAAGATCCTTCATTGATTACACCTGATTCCCCTACACAAAGAATTGGCGGTAAATCTTCATCAAGTTTTGAACCGGTGGAACATATTGTTCCAATGATGTCACTTGATAATACTTATAATGAAGATGATATGTGTGCCTGGTATGAACGCACCGCAAAAACTTTAAACTCCCATGATTTTGAAATGGTGGTAGAAAGTAAAATTGACGGTTTATCTTGTTCCTTAACTTATATAGACGGTATTTTAAAAACCGCCGCAACGCGTGGGGACGGTAAAATCGGTGAAGATATAACCCAAAACGCTAAAACAATTAAAAATATTCCGCTTAAACTCGCAGGTGAAAGTAAAGGTTTATTTGAAGTTCGCGGTGAAGTATTTCTGCCTAAAGACGCTTTAACTAAATTAAATGAAATGCAGGAAGATAAAGACCTCCCGCCTTTTGCAAATGCAAGGAATGCAGCTGCCGGTTCCTTAAGGCAAAAAGATGCCCGGGTTACTGCTGAACGCCCTTTAAAATTCTATATACATTCTTTTGGTGCGAGTGATTTTAATTTTGATAGTTATAACGGTTTTATCAATAAATGTAAGGATCTTGGCTTACCTGTTTCACCGGTTCGGGAAACTTTCACAGATTTTAATAAAGTTATTGAGTTTTACCGCAGATTTAAAACAGAACTTCATAATTTACCTTATGACGCTGACGGGCTTGTAATAAAAGTAAACTCTTTTGCTTTGCAAAAGATATTGGGCGTAACTGCCAAAACACCGCGTTGGGCTGAGGCTTTTAAATATCCGGCAGAGCGTGTTAAAACTGTGGTTAAAGATATTTCTTTTGGTGTCGGAAGAACAGGTGTTATCACGCCTGTTGCGGCACTTGAAGCAGTTAAATGCGGTGGCGTTACAATAACGTCCGCGACCTTGCATAATTTTGATGAAATTAAACGCTTGAATTTAAAAATCGGGGATACTGTCTTAATTGAACGCGCCGGGGAAGTTATACCTAAAGTTTTGGAAGTCGTCAGTAGCCCCGCTGATGCCAAGCCTGTAGTAGAACCCCAAATTTGCCCGGTTTGTAAAGGTACTTTGGTTAAAGAGGAGGGGGAAGTTGCCCTTCGTTGCATAAACCCAAACTGCCCTGCACAAATTAAAAGGCGTGTAAAACATTTTGCCTCACGCGGAGCAATGGATATTGAAGGCCTCGGTGATGTTGTAATAGATCAACTTGTGGATTATCAATCAATCAAAAAACTCAGTGATATTTACAATTTAACTTTATTTGATTTAATGGCTCTAAAAGCATTTGCTGATAAAAAGGCTGATAATTTGCTTAACGCAATTGAAAATTCAAAGCACCGTCCACTTGATAAATTTATTTTTGCTTTAGGGATACGCCATATCGGTGCAAAAATGGCGGAAACTTTGGCACGACACTTCGGCACTTTGGAAAATTTAAGCAAAGCAAGTATCGAAGAACTTGCAAAAATACCTGAAATCGGCGAAATAGCCGCACAAAGTATATTTGATTTTTTTAATTCTGCGGAAGTCCAAACCGAACTTAAAAATTTTGAAAATCTTGGCCTAAAACTCGAACCTTTAAAACAAAAAACTTCTGCAATACTTGAAGGCAAGACTTTTGTTTTTACCGGCGAACTTGAAACTTTAACACGCGAGCAAGCCCAAAATCTTGCCAAAGAAAATGGGGCAAAAGTGTCAGGCTCTGTATCAAGTAAAACTTATGCTGTTGTAGCCGGTAAAGAAGCCGGATCTAAACTAAAAAAAGCTGAGGAACTCGGTGTAAAAATTTTAACGGAAGCGGAGTTCCTTAACTTAATATCTCAAAAATAAATAATATTTATAAGCGCAGTAAATTAGAAAGAACTTGGGGCTGTACCTTTTTTAAAGGCTTCCAAGAATTTATTACGGTCAGCCGGTAAAGCAAGTTTACCCGTTTCCGGGTTCACAAATACATATTCAATACCATCTGGAACAGGGAAATCTTCAATCGGTTCATCTTTTAAAAGTTCTTGCATGATAGAAGTCCACCACGGTGCAACTGTGCCACCACCGGTCCATTTACCGCTTTCTTGTGATGTGTCATCATCATAACCCATCCAAGCACCGGCTGCGTAACTGGGTGTCATCCCGATAAACCACATATCACGGTGGTTTTGTGAAGTTCCGGTTTTACCTGCAATAGGCCTGCCCAAAGCACGTGCTGCACCACCTGTACCGCGGGCAACGACGCCCTTCATCATGTTAATTAACAAATAAGCATCTTGAGGTGTAAAAGCTTGTTTTTCAAATGGTATATGTCTTTCAAGTACACGGCCGTTAGAATCTTCCACGCGTTCGATAGAATAATCATCCACCTGCACACCTTTATTTGCAAAGGTGCTAAGTGCGTTTAAATGTTCTTCTAATGTAACTACTGCTGATCCTAAAGCCAAAGCAGGCGCATTAGGTAAACTACTTTTAATGCCTGCACGGCGTGCCACATCAATAACCCGTTTCGGCGTAACGGCATCAATTAAATTGATTGCAACCAAGTTTTTAGAAAGTTCCAAAGCACGCCTTAAAGTGCTTAAACCTGAGGAATTACCGCCGAAGTTCTTAGGTGCCCAAACGTCAAAGTCTTTGGTATACATAAAAGGCTGGGAAGCAAGTGCAAGGGAATATTGGTCCTTAGCCTCGTCAAACATATTCCAATTTTTACCGTCAAAGTAAAATACCATATCCAAATCGCGTATAGTTGATGTCGGTGTATAACCTTTTTCCAAGGCAGCCATCCATACATAAGGTTTAAAGGAAGATCCGGGCTGGCGTTTGGCTTGTGTTACACGATTAAAACGTGATTCTTCATAATTTCTACCACCTACCATTACGCGTATTGCCCCGGTCTTAACATCACGCATATAAAATGCACCTTGCAATTTCGGGTAATCAGGTTTTTCTTTAGGTTCTTCCGCATTTTCTTCTTTATTTTCTTCTTGTTCACCCATGCCTTCTTCTTTGGCAATGCTGTCATCAACAAGTTCTATGCCCAAATTTTCCGCAATTTTTTTGTCATATTCGTTTAGTTTTTCATCAAGTATCTTCTCGGCAATAGCTTGTTTTTCAATATCAATAGTGGTGTAAATGTTTAAACCACCTTTCCAGAAAGTATCAAAGCCGTATTTCGGTTCAAGTATACGGCGTATATGCTCAATAAAATAAAGTCCTGGTTTTGAAGCACTGCCCTTTTTTGTAGGCAGAGGCTCTGCGTTCGCTTGTTTTGCTTCGTCTTCTGTAATGAACCCCATTTCGAGCATAGAGTTTAGTACAAGTGAACGGCGTATTTTTGCCTGTTCAGGGCTTGAAAAGGGATTGTACCTGCTCGGTAAAGGTATAACACCGATAAGCATAGCACTTTCGCCCAAAGTTAAATCTTGTAAATCTTTATCAAAATAGCGTTTTGCGGCAGTCTTTACGCCATAAGCACCTTCACCCATATAAATTTCATTTAAGTAAAGTTGTAAAATTTCTTGTTTACTGAAAGCATGTTCAATTTGAACTGCCAAAAATATTTCGCGTATTTTGCGGATAAGTTTTTTCTCTTTACTCAAAAATACACCGCGGGAAAGTTGCTGTGTTAAAGTAGAACCGCCTTGTGCAGCTTTACCTGTTAAAATATCGCTCATCAAAGCACGGAAAATACCTTTAATGGAAAATCCGCTATGTTCAAAAAACTCCCTGTCTTCCATTGCAATAACTGCATTTTGAATATCAACCGGGATATCCGCAAGCGGAACAAGTTGGCGCTTTTCAACTGAAAATTCATAAATTAAATTATTATTTTTATCAAAAACTTTTGTGGTAAGGGAGGGGGAATAGTCCTCAAGTTCATATACGGGCGGAATACCTGAGACGATATAATAAGTAAAAGCCGCACCGAGCAGGATAAACAAAAAACTTACCCCTAAAAACAGGAGCAAAAAAGTTTTTGTCTTGAATATTCTAAGGAAACCCATATATAAATTATAGCAATTTAGGAGATATTATATGCGAAGTTTTTTAAATTCAAAATAAATTACTATACTAAAAAATACCACAGGGCCCCAGGCGGCAAGCCAGGCGGGCATCATCCCGCTTTGCCCTGCGGATGATAGCACAGATACAAGCCACCAAAACCCAAAACCGATAGCAATCGCGGCAACTATATTTAATAGTTTTGAGGACCTTTTTAAAGCAATGGCAAGCGGCATACCAAGCAGGCAAACAATCAAAGTTACAAACGGCGCGGCAAGTTTTGTTTGTAAAAATGTATATTCCTGGTTTACCTTTAGGCCGCTTTTGTTTAAAAAGTTTATGCGTGTTAAAATTTCGCGTATACTTAAAAAATCTGCCTCTGTTTTACCCATAGCGATTTCGGCCGGGGGTACAGTATAATCTGAGGCTAGTTTATCAAAATATTCTTCCGTAACTTTCGCTTCTTTGCCGAATTTCCTTAAAATTCCGTCCTCAAAATTCCAAATTTTTTGTGTATCGTCCCAAATAAAACGTTTGGCTTGTATTTGCTCTTTTAATGCAAGGTCATCCCCGTAAATATCAATAAACATACCTTCCATTAAGCCGGCGTCCGCTTTAACTTGTTTTGCAAATAAAATGCGCCTGTCATCCAAACGCAAAGTAACATCATTTTGAACATTTAGGTGCCAATCTTTTTTGCCTTTGATTTTGCGCTGAAAAGTAAGTTCCGCACGCTTTGTAAAATCAGGCACAACAAATTCCTGCACGCAAAAACCGAGCACCGCCACAATACCGATGCAAATCAGCAAAGGTTTAAAAATTTGCCTTACGGTAAAACCGCCGGCAAGGCAAGCCGTCCACTCCCCTGTTGAAATCATATCGGTTATAACTAAAAGGCCGCTAAGTAAACATGCAATAGGTAAAAGTTGCACTATCCATGCAGGCAAAGTAAAAAGCGAATATTTTAAAACCATCCTTAAACTTGTGTTATAGGAATTTATCCAACGTATTTTTTCAATACTGTCACCCAAAAACACAAGCACACAAAATATGCATAGTATAAAAAGGAAAGGCCCCCAAAACTTCTTTGCGATATATTTTGAAATTATGGACATTAGTCTTGTAACCTCTTTTTCCATAAAATTTTTCCGATAATAAAACCAAGCAAAGGTGTTAAAAGCGGCAAAGGTAAAGCAAGCACAGTAATAGGTAATTTTTCTGCCAAATCACGCAAAACGGTAAGCAAACCGAAGTACCCTAAAATGAAAACCAAACTAAAAGCCATAGCGGCTGCCCTATTTGCACTTTTGCCTTTTATAAAAGCAACCGGGCAAGTTAAGAAGAAAAATATTAACGGTGCTAATGCCCAGGATAGCCTTGTTCCGGGTTGTGATTTGTAGTCTGCGAAATCTTTTTCCGATGCTTGTTTGTTTTTTAAATTCGCTATAAGTTGTAATGTCGTTTGCTCGGAAGGTTTTAAATCACGTTTTTTAGTTTCTTTGGCAAGTGGAATAAACAAATTAAATTTATCAAATTCCGCAGTTATAATTTTGCCGGTTTCTTGCTCGCTGATGCGTTGCATTTGGCCTTTTGTAAGTAAAATTTTAATACCGTTTTGCTCTGTGACGAAATTGCCTTGTGCGGCATTTATTTTGGTATTTAGCGCGCTATTATCATTTTTTCGTGTTAATAAAACTTGTGTAAAATTTTGGCGTTTTTTATCGCCTTCTTCGGTATATAATTCCCAATCGCCCAGGTCTATAAAGGTTCGCGGTTCTAGTGAAATTTTAGAGATTTTTGAAGATAATTCATTTTTCTGCTGTTCTAAATTTCTCAAAGCAATCGGGCTAAAGAACCCGTTTAGAGAAATCAAAATCAAAGTCAAAAATACTGCCATAAAAAATATCGGGCGTGTGATTTCTTTAAAAGATAACCCCGATGCACGCAGAGCCAATATTTCCCCTGTTTTTGAGAGGTTAGTTAAAGTCATAAGCAAAGCAATTTGAAAGGAAATCGGTAAACTCAAAACTAAAATATCGGGCAGTAAATATATCATCATTGACATTACCCAAAAAATATTTGCCCCGTATTGCATGGCATAAGAAAATATACGGGAAAACTGACCCATAAAGATTACAAATACGATAACAAACAGTATTCCGACAAACATTGTCAGAAAGTTTTTGGAGATATATTTACTTATAATTGTCATATTTAAATTTTACCAAATATGGACCATTTACGCTTATAAAAAAACCATACCTATTATATAAGTATGGTTTTTAAAGTAAAAAATAAAATTTATTTTTCCAAAATAAGTTTTATTTTGTTCCAAGTTGCTTTGTGTGCTTTGCGTTGCTCAGCGGAAAATGTGTTAAGTAAAGTTTCATTGCAAGCACCACAGAGTTTTAATTTTTTGATTTTCGGCAAAACCGCAGCTAAAAGTTTTTTGGCGTAAACTTCATTTGTTTTCATCGTTTCTAAAACTTTTGCATGTGTTACGCCTTCTTCATCTTCCTTCCAACAATCATAGTCGGTAACCATAGCTGTTAAAGCAAAAGCAAGGCCTGCTTCACGTGCAAGTTTTGTTTCCGGGCAAGCTGTCATACCGATTAAATGCCAACCCATTTTGCGGTGGAATTGGCTTTCTGCTTTGCTTGAATAAGCCGGCCCTTCCATCGCAATAACAGTTCCGTTTTTTGAGTGCGGAATTTTTAAGGCCTTGGCTTCTTTGATTAAAAGTTCGCGCAAGCATTTGCAAAAAGGTTCCCCAAAAGGTGCATGCCCAACTAAACCGTTACCGAAGAAAGTATTTGCGCGTAAAGTTGTTTTATCAACAACTTGGTCCGGGAAAACTAAAGTTTTAGGTGGCATTTTATCCGTTAAAGAACCGACTGCGCTAAATGCCAAAACAACACGCGCACCAAGTTTTTTTAATGCGTAAATATTTGCGCGGTAAGGAACTTCCGTCGGTGTAAAAATATGTTTTCTGTTATGACGTGCTAAAAAACCTATTTTAACACCGGCAAGTTCACCCGTAATAATTTTGTCAGACGGATTTCCAAACGGTGTTTTAACCGCAATTTCTTTTTTGTTTTTTAAACCGTCTAAATTACAAAGACCGCTGCCGCCTATAATACCTACATCTATCATAATATACCCCCTTCATATAACGGGAAATTTTTAAGAAATGTTTTAACGTCTTCCGCAATTTTTGCAAGTTTATTATCATCATTTGCGGCAATTATTGCACCGTCGATAAAATCAGCAATTTTTACCATATCTTTTTCTTTCATACCGCGTGTTGTAACGGCAGGTGTACCAAGCCTGATACCGCTTGCAATAAACGGTTTTTGTGTGTCATAAGGAATAGTGTTTTTATTGCAAGTTATACCTGCTTTATCAAGTGCTGTTTCGGCTGCTTTGCCGGTAATGTTTTTAGAAGTTAAATCAACACAGAAAACATGGCAGTCCGTTCCGCCTGCGACGATACGATAACCGCGCTTTTTCATTTCTTCACATAATGCCTGTGCATTTTTTTTGATTTGTTTTTGATATTCTTTAAATTCCGGTTTTAAGGCCTCACCAAAACAAACTGCTTTGCCGGCAATTACATGCATTAAAGGCCCGCCTTGTATGCCGGGGAAAACGGAAGAATTAACTTGCTTTAAATATTTTTCTTTACATAAAATCAAACCACCGCGCGGACCGCGTAAAGTTTTATGTGTTGTGGTTGTAACGATATCTGCGTATGGCACAGGGCTTGGATATTCGCCTGCCGCAACAAGGCCGGCATAATGCGCGATATCGCAAACCAAATATGCGCCGACGGAATCAGCAATCTTTCTTAAATAAGCCCAATCAAAAATACGGGAATAATTTGAAGCACCTGCCATAATTAATTTCGGCTTTGCACTTTGTGCGGTTTTATATGCTTCGTCGTAATCAATTTCTTCAGTATCTTTTCTTACATTTATTTCAAACATCTTAAAGAATTTTCCGCTGAAGTTTAAAGGGTGCCCATGTGTTAAATGCCCGCCGTGGGAGAGGTTTAAACCCATAACGGTATCACCTACATTTATTAATGCAAAGTATGCAGCCAAATTTGCTTGTGCACCGCTATGCGGTTGCACATTTGCGCCTTCTGCTTTGAATAATTCTTTTGCACGATTTATTGCTAAACTTTCAACAATATCGACGTATTCACAACCGCCGTAATAACGTTTTGCAGGGTAGCCCTCGGCATATTTATTTGTTAAAATACTGCCTTGTGCTTCCATTACGGAAGGAGATGTAAAGTTTTCAGATGCAATGAGTTCAATGCGGTTTCTTTGTCTTTCAAGTTCCTTTTCTATCGCTTCCCAGACGGGTAAATCGGTCTTTTTTAAATTAGGGTACATAAATGCCTCACAAATTTATATAATATATTAAACATTATAGCAATTATGAGTGCAAGTTGTGTGTGCGCTTGTGCTCCTAGCGGAAATGTTTATATTGTAATTAGGAGAAAGTGTAAATGAAACCAACACAAAAAAGTTTCTTAAAAGAAACTATTAAACATATAGACATTAAAAAACACAATGTCGTACCCTTAGTCGAAGATATGGCAAATATGGCCTATACTTCCCGCGATTTAAACCGCGCAGCAGTCATCTATGACAAAATGCTTAAAGATAAAAAATGTTGCATTTTTGTGTGCATAGCCGGTTCATTAGTTTCCGCCGGGCTTAAGAAAATGATTGTTGATATGATTCAAAACAAAATGGTTGATGCTATTGTTTCCAACGGTGCGAACATGATTGACCAAGATTTATTTGAAGCCCTCGGTTACAAACATTATAAAGGCACCCCGCATAATGCAGATGATAATTTGCTCCGCGATCTCCACATTGACCGCATTTATGATACTTATATTAATGAAGATGAACTTAAAGAATGTGATGAAACCATCAGAGTTATTGCCGAATCTTTAGAACCGCGCCCTTATTCTTCCCGCGAATTTTTATGGGAAATCGGCAAATGGTTAGAGAAAAATAAAAAAGGTAAAGACAGCATTTTATACAATGCATATAAATACGGTGTACCTGTATTTGTTCCCGCATTTTCAGACTGCTCTGCCGGTTTCGGTTTAGTTGCACATCAAACAGAACATCCGCAACACCATGTTTCAATTGACAGTGCAAAAGATTTCTTGGAACTTACCAAAATCAAAATCAATGCAAAAGAAAGCGGTCTTATGATGTTCGCAGGTGGTGTTCCGAAGAATTTTGTGCAAGATACCGTCGTTGCAGCAGAAATTTTGGGCGCAAATTCCCCGATGCATAAATATGCCGTTCAAATTACCGTTGCCGATGTCAGGGATGGTGCATTGTCAGGTTCTACTTTAAAAGAAGCATCCTCTTGGGGTAAAGTTTCCACCTCTTTGGAACAAATGGTTTACAGCGAAGTAACTGTTGCCGCACCTTTAATTATCGGTTACGGTTACCATAAAAAAGGTTGGAAAACCAGAAAGTTCAGCAACTATGTCAAATTCTTACAAGATGATGACAAGAAAAATCTTACTGCCAAAGGCAGAAAATGCAGATGCAATTAGGAGAATATTAAATGAAAAAAATCTTTTTATCCCTAGCCTTAGTTGTTTTGAGTGTTTCCGCTTTTGCGCAACTTAGCGCAACCGCTGTTAGCGGTAGTGACGGATATTTTGTAGGTAAAGGTTCTTATGACCTTTCCTTCATCCCTGGCCTTACAATTGCGCCAAATGCCGCAGTTGTCAAGCACGATAATATGGATGATATGTACCAAGTCGGTCTTAATGTTGAAGCAAAAGTTCCGCTTTGGGATGCGGTCCGCGTTGGTGCAAAAGGTGGTTATACCCCGAAGAGAAATGACTATTCCAATTATTTTTACGAAGGTTATGCAAAAGTTAATTTGGAATCTTTACTCTTCCATGTTGTCGAACTTGATAATTTAACACTTGGTGCCGGTGCAAGGCAAACCGAACATAAATTTTATGCACCTACTGAATATAAAGTAGGCGAAACCGATGGTTATATCACATTAGGTGGTACAAAAGGCGGTTTTGACGGTTCTGTTACTTACACAAGAGCACTCCACTTTTCTGATAACAGAGGTGCTAGTGCTCCTGCTTGGTTAGATATCCCCGGCTTTACTGCTGTAACAGGCGGTTATTTAAAGTATGCTGTTAGTGCCAATTTAGGTTATACATATCAAATTGTCAGACCTTATGTTAACTATACATATCTTAAGAGGTATGATTTGCCTATTACAGATAACTTGGCTGTTGGTGTAACTGCAAAAGTCGGTGTAGTTGTGGTTAATGCCGCAGTTGAATGGTTTGATGTTTCTAACAAAAACCATGAAAGGCAAACATTTTACTCTGTAAACGGCGGGATTTCATTCTAATGAATAATCTTTCAAGCAAGGGCTTAAATATTATGCTTTTTGTAGAGCGAATGATTTTCGCCCTTGCTTTTATTTATTTGGCAATAGGTGAGGCCTTACATTTGAATGCTTTTATTCAAAACGGGATTGATATTGGCTTGCCTTATGCCCATTTTCTTTGCCCTCTGATTGTAATAGCAACATTTATTCTTTGCTCACTTATTTTGCTCGGTTTTGCCTGGAAAACAGCTTGCTTTGGCTTGATGTTCATCAGCTTGTTTAGTGGCTTTTTCTTTTTTGCCGGTGCATTTAATAAGGTTAATATCGTTGGTGTTTTGTTATCTTTTGTTATACTTGTAAACTTTTTGATGCTTGGTAGCGGGCAAATAAGTTTAGAGTACTTTTTAATACAAAGGCGCAAAAAACAAAATACACGCTTATCAAATATACACTAAATCTAAAATGTTTTAAAGATAAAATAGGCCTGGCAAGGCCTATTTTTTATTCTCTCTTAAAATGGTAAAATGTATATATGAACAATATAACATTACCAAAGGCCTACGATCCTAAAAACGTAGAAGACAAACTTTCAAAAATCTGGAAGGAAAAGGGCCTCTTTAAAGCCCAAATCGACGAGAAGAAACAACCTTATACTATCGTTATTCCGCCCCCAAACATTACGGGCGTGCTCCACATGGGGCATGGTTTAAATAATACTTTGCAAGATATGCTTGTAAGGTATCACCGCATGAAAGGTGAATGTGTAAATTGGGTACCCGGTACAGACCATGGCGGTATCGCTACACAAAATGTTATTGAAAAACGTTTAGCTAAAGAACAAAAACTTTCCCGTCATGATTTGGGGCGTGAAAAGTTCGTTTCTACCGTTTGGGATTGGTATAAAGAATGTGGTAATGCTATCTATAATCAATTTCAAAAAATGGGTTGGGCTTTGGACCAATCAAATATCCGCTTTACTATGGATGAAGCCCGTGCAAAAGCAGTTTTTGCCTGTTTTAAAAGTTGGTGGGACAAAGGCTATATTTACCGCGGTAAACGCTTAATTAACTGGTGCGTTAGATGTTCAACTGCTTTATCTGATATTGAAGTGGAACACGCAGAACATGCCGGTAAACTTTGGCACCTTTTATATAAAGGGGAAAACGGGCAAGATATTGTTATCGCTACAACCCGCCCCGAAACTATTTATGCTGATGCCGCTATTGCAGTTAACCCTGCTGATGAGCGCTATAAAAATATGATCGGCAAAAAAGTGCAAATACCGTTAACTGACCGCTTTATTCCTATTATTGCCGATGAAGCCGTTGAGAAAGATTTCGGTACAGGTGCTTTAAAAATTACCCCTGCACATGATGCGACGGACTATGAAGTCGGCAAACGCCATAATCTTGAAATGCGTGTTGTAATTTCAAGTGCAGGCAAAATGATAAATACACCTGAAAAATACTTGGGTATGGACCGCGATCTTTGCCGCAAAGAAACAGTTAAAGATTTAGATGCGGCCGGCCTTTTAGTTAAAGAGGAAAAATATAATAATGCAGTTTCCACCTGCTACCGTTGCGGTCAACCTATTGAACCTTATTTAAGTGAACAATGGTTTGTTAAGATGGATAAACTTGCCGCAACCGCTTTGGATGCAGTACAAAAAGAAGAAGTTAAACTTGTTCCTTCAAATTGGAAGGCACCGCTTGAAAATTGGTTTAAAAATATGCAAGATTGGTGTATTTCCCGTCAAATTTGGTGGGGGCACCGCATACCTGTTTGGTACTGCCCGCATTGTTCCGCAAAAGGCTTAACTTTTGCAAAAGATAAACAAGGCAAGGAGTACCTTTCAAAAGTTTCTTTTGAAGACGGTGCAGAGCCAATAATTTCCTATGAACAACCGGTTTGCCCGAAGTGCGGTTGTAAGGAAACATTGCAAGATCCGGATGTTTTGGACACTTGGTTTTCTTCTTCACTTTGGCCTTTATCTGTTTTCGGCTGGCCGGAGCAAACCAAAGAATTAAATTATTTTTACCCGACTTCAATTTTAGTTACCGGTTATGAAATTATTTACCTTTGGGTTGCCCGTATGATTATGACCGGGCTTGATTTCACCGGCAAAGTACCTTTCAAAACCGTACTTTTAAACGGTATTGTGCGCGATAAGAGCGGTCAAAAAATGTCCAAATCAAAAGGCAACGTTGTTGATCCTTTGGACCTTACCGCCAAATACGGCGCGGATGCTGTTAGGTTTTCTTTGCTTTCCCAAGCAATAACCGGTAAAGATATTCCGTATGGCGAAGACAGCATTATCGGTGCACGCAATTTCTGCAATAAAATTTACAATGCGGCAAGGTTTATTTTGATGAATGTTGCCGAAGGTACACAAATTACACCTTTGCAAAAAGAATATAAAAATCTTGAGGACCGCTGGATAATCTCCCGCTATAATCAAGCTATAAAACGTGCTACAAAAGAAATTGAAAATTATAATATGGCCGCCGCGGTTGATACTTTATACCGTTTCTTGTGGGGTGATTTCTGCGATTGGTATATTGAACTGGCCAAACCGCGTTTTAATACTGATGAAAATGCCCTTGTTTCAAGCATTTTAATCAATATTTTATACGGCACTTTAAAGGCCTTGCACCCGGTTATGCCGTTTATTACCGAGGAAATTGCAAACGGCCTTAAACCTTACTTAAAAGACACCAAAGAATTTTTACTTTTGGAAAGTTATCCTGTTTGCGATGATGCACGCATTGATGCCGAAGCCGAAAAGCAAATGGAACTTTTGCAAGGCGTAATAAGTGCGATAAGAACAGTTCGATCTCAATTTAATGTTCCGCCTGCAAGCAAAATCAAAGTTATACTTGCACCGAAAGATAAACAAGAAGAAACTATTTTAAATAACCATCAGGCATTTATTAAACTTCTTGCAAAAATTGAAACACTTGAAATTAATTCAGATGCTCAAAAACCGGCGCAAAGTGCGACAGCTGTTTTTGCAGGTACCGCAATTTATATTCCACTTGAAGGCCTTATTGATTTCAGCAAAGAACTTGCCCGCCTTCAAAAAGAACTTGGTATTGTAATTAACGGTATAAATAACAGAACGCGCATGCTTGAAAATAAAAACTTCCTTGAACGCGCCCCAAAAACACAAGTGGAAAATGCCCGCCAGGAACTTGCCCAAATGCAAGCCAAAAAGACGGAAATTGAAACTTCTATTAAAGACCTAGCTTAGAACTTACTTATTTATATGTACCAAAAGGACCTATATTCATATAGGTCCTTTTTCCCTTGTACTAAGGCTCAAATTTCAGTAAAGTAATGGTAAGGCAGTAATATGAGGAGTTTTTATGGCTAAAAAATGTTTTACCTTTTCAGTTTTATTTTGTTTAAGTGCATTTATTTATGCACAAAGTATAGAAGACAAACTTGTTGATCGCTTAGTTGAATATGCACAAATTTATACACAAAGTGAATATGATGTAGACGAAGTCCCTTCTTCACAATGCCAATTTGGTTTAGCACTTGTTTTAGCAGATGAATTAGAAAATTTAGGTGCCCAAAATGTTAAAGTAGACGAACACTCCTATGTATATGCTACTATCCCCGGTAATGTAAAAAATGCACCTACATTATTTATATCGGCCCATTTGGATACTTCCCCGGATTTAGATTTACAAGGCAGAACTCCTAAACCTATTGTTCATGAATATACCGGTGGTAATTTGAAAATTAATGAAAATTTAATTTTAACCCCGGAAAAAAATAAATTTTTAGCTGATGCCGCTGGTGGGCGTGTCATTACTACCGATGGTGAAACATTACTAGGAGGGGATGATAAAGCAGGTATGTCTGTCGTAATGACTTTAGCAGAAACCCTATTAACAAACAAAGACATCCCGCATGGTGATATAAGGGTAATTTTTACACCTGATGAAGAAATCGGCAACAGTACAAAGTATTTAACTAAAAAGAAAATTGCCGCAGATTTCGGCCTTGTTTTAGACAGTCATGGTTTTGGCCGTATAGTAGTAGAAAACTTTAACGCTACTGATTTTACTTTTACCATTAAGACGCCTTCCGCCGGACACCCGGGTTATAGCAGTAATGTCCCGCCTTTAAATATTGCAACCAATTTCGTTTCCAAATTTCCTGAAGCATTGGCTTCTTATAATAGTTCCGGTAAGGACGGTTATTTAAGTTATTATAAAACAAAAGCAGTATCCTCAAATGAATATGTAGTTTATGGTCGCATACGTTCTTTTGAATTAAATGAAATGCAGCTTTATAAAAAAATGCTTTTAAGTTGGGCACAGGAAACAGCAAAACAGTATAATTTAGATTATATTACTGTTATAAACGGTAAAGTAAACGGTAGTTCAGAAAGTGATGCAAGTGTTACCTTGAACATGAAAGATTCTTATTTTAACTCCAAAGAAGTTCTTAAAAATTATCCTACAAATTATAGTCTTATTGAACAGGCTTATCAAAAAGCAGGTGTTCAAATGCTTGCCGAATCAGGCCGCGGCGGTAGTGATGCAGGTGATATAACATATTTAGGTATTCCTACATACAATATGTTTGCAGGTTCACATAATGAACACAGTGCAGATGAATGGGTAAGTTCAAAGCAAATGCTTGCTTCTTATAACGTTGCTTTAAATTATATCAAGTTAATGGGCCAACAAGACCGCGATGCAATGTTAAAGGAAGGAAACCCAAATTATATACCGCAAATCCCAAACCTTGATATGAAACGTTTAGAAAAGGTTTACGATAAAATTTCAGTAAAATATGGAAATACTTTTAGCAACTTCAAATAAACATAAAGTTAAAGAATTACTTAAAATTTTACCCGTTAAAACTAAATCGGGTAAAGTTTTAGTTTATAAAACTTTGGCAGATTTCCCTAATTTGCCGCCAATTATAGAAGACGGCAAAACACTTGAAGATAATGCAAAAATTAAGGCAGTTTTCGGCGTTGTTCATACAGGTTTAATAACTTTAGCTGACGATACCGGCCTTATAGTAGATTATTTAAATGGTGCACCGGGTGTAAACAGTGCACGTTATGCTTACTCGGATAGGTGTGACAACAAAGCAAATAATGAAAAACTTTTGAAAGAACTTTCCGGCGTATCCGGTGCAAAACGTAGTGCACACTTTAAAGCTATTGCTGCACTTGCGATGCCAACGGGCCAATTATTTATAGAAGAAGGCAAAGTAGAAGGTCGAATTTTGACTGACTATAAAGGCACCGGCGGCTTCGGTTATGATGCTTTATTTTTTGTTCCCAAATACAAAAAAACTTTGGCAGAAATGACTGAGAATGAAAAAAATGAAATCAGCCATCGCGGTGCGGCCTTTCGTAAAATATCTAAATATCTGCTTGAATTGTAATTATTTATCCTCTTGGATGGAATTTCCTGTGTTTAGCACGTATATCTTGTATATTTACGTGTGTATAAATTTGTGTAGTATTTAAACTTTCATGCCCAAGCATCTCTTGAAGAGAGCGTAAATCTGCCCCACCTTGCAAAAGATGGCTTGCAAAAGTATGCCTAAATAAATGAGGGTGCAGTGGAGTGCTGATTCCGGCCTGGCGGCCAAGCATTTCAATATCTTTCCAAACACTTATACGGCTTAGTTTTTTGCCGTTTTTATTTAAAAATATTTCACTGTCTGTTTCTTTGGTAGCAAAATGGGCATTACGTTCAAATAAATAACGTTCAAGCAAAGTGCATGCTTCTTGGTGCATTGGTACAAAGCGTTGCTTTCTACCTTTACCGAAAGCCAAAACCCAGCCTTCTTTTGTATTGACATTTTCAAGTTGCAAATTTATAAGTTCGCTAACCCTTAAACCCGTTGCATAAAATAAACTTACGATACAAAGTGTTCGCCACTCCGCAAAATTTGTAGGGGGGAAAGACAAAAGTTTTTCCATATCTTCTTGTGATAATTGGCTTGGCACTTTTTGAATAAGGCGCGGCGAATATAAAAACTTTGTAGGGTCCTCTTTAATCAAACCCTCAACCAACATAAATTTATAGAAACATCTTACCGCCTCAATTTTGCGGAAGACACTCGCCGGCGCAAGTGTTCGTTCGGTTTTAAGCGAATAGACAAAATTATCCAAAAGTTCTGGGCTTGCTTCTGCAAGGCCTTTATTATGGCGCGTGCAAAAATCGGCAAACTGTTTAATATCGCGCCCGTAAGAATCAATGGTATTAGGTGACAGTTGCCTTTCAAAAGTAAGATGATTTTTAAATTCGTCTATTAGCATATTATTCTTTAAGTTCAAATATTTTTGCCGGCATTGTGGCGCCTTTAATTAAAAATAATTTTTTGGCCTCACAACCTAAATGTGCGGCAAGTGTTTGGCGTGCTTCGTCGTTTGCGCGGCCTTGTTCTGCAGGCGCAAGTACCCACAGTTCAAAAGTATCTGGCTTTTTTTGAACGAGTTTTGCCCTTTTTTGCCCTGCATGAACTTTAACTTTTATGAACATTTAATCAAACCTTTAGTTTATAAAGAACATCACAATAATTTTATTCGTTAACTCCGGCTGATTCTAATAACTGTATAATTTTTGCGTTATTGGCTTGTTTGGCTAAAGCAAGTGCCGTGCGAGCGAATTTATCTTTTAGTGCAGTTTGTGCTTTGGCATCTAACAGAAGTTTTACCAAAGTTTCTTTACCTAATTTACAGGCATGCATTAGTGCTGTTTGCCCGCTAGAATCTTGCTCGTCTACAGGGGCACCGGCTTGTAATAATATTTCCAAAATTTCCGGTTTATTATATGTGGTAGCAAATATTACAGCATTTTGGGAGCGATCATTCTTGTAATTTAAATCTACTTTTGCTTCCAATAAAACTTTTACAATTTCCGGTCGGTTATTTTGAATAGCAACAAAGAGTGGAAAGTTTCTATATTCGTCTAAAGTTTTAATATCTGCTCCGGAAGATAATAACTCTTTCACTTTTTCAGTTTTACCTAAACGGCAAGCAAGTATAAAATGTTGATTTAAAATTTTTTTCAAATACTCTTCGTCTGAAAGTTTTTCATCTGTTTCGTAATTAGTTCCTAAGATATCCACAAATGTAAGATTTTTTCCGTCTATGGATATTTGTAGGGCATATTTACCTGATTGGAGTTTAATTTTCGAAAATTGTGTGCTTCGCGTAATTTTAGGGAATAGTTCCAATTGCAAATCTGAAATCTTTTGAAGGGCTTCTTCACACCTCATATCAGCAGCTTTTTGATAATCTTGCAGTGCTGATACGAGGTCATTTATTTTTAATGCAACGTCAGCTCTTTCCATATATGGTTCAAAAGTTGCAGTTGGGAAAATTTCTATCATTTTGGTAAGATCTTCCATTGCCCCTTGCCAATCTTCCATCTCCTTTTTACAAAGGGCGCTACCCCAAAGGCTTCCTCCTGCTTTAGGGTTTATTTCTATTGCTTTATTAAAATCTTTTATTGCCTCATCATATTTTTTTAAATTTCTTTTTGCATGTCCCAAAAAATTATATATTCTGTCTGAAGGCTGTTTTATTGAGGGGAGAGTTTCTGTCAATATTTTTACACCTTCTTCAAAATCGCCCATTCTAATTTTTAATTCTCCTACCTTGCATTTGGCCTCGTAGTCATTTGGGTTTGCTTCCATTGCTCTGGTATACCCTAGTAAAGCTTGTCCGGGATATCCCAATAATTCATTAGCATAAGCCCATAATTTATGTGGGGCGGAATAATGAGGATCTAAGTCCGTCGCTTGTTTTAAGAGGGCACTAAACTCTTCCCTAGGCACATTAAATACTTCACTTTTATTCCATAAAATAAGGGCTTTTAAATAATATAGTTCTGCTACATTAGGAAATTTTTCTACAGCCACATCGCATTCCGACAAGGCTTTATCCAAATCACTATTCATTAATTCTTTTATTGATTTAATATATTCTTGATCATTCATAAATATTATCTCCTTATTTATTTGTTAACAAATTTAATAGTGACAAAATATTTAGTTGAGTATTTATGTTTTGCAACACTTTTTGGCATTGCGTTCTAGGGGAACTAAGGATATTACAATACATGCCTGTATTTTGGTAGAAAAATACTTGTTTAGGTGTAATAATTAATTCAATTGTTCTCTTATTAATTCTATTGTAATTTAGCAGAGTATATAAAAAATCTCCGCTTAAAATACCTAAAGCAATTTCCGGGTTATCTGTATAAACATCATAGTATTTTTCAAATTCTTTATTTTCAATTTTTAAACGTTCTAGTTTTTTAATTCCCCATTTAAGCATTGTATTTTTCTTAATTAAGATATTGCAGTCTATTGGGCAAGGGGTGTCTGTAGTCAAAAGATTATATTCTGCGACAGTTGTATCCCTTTCCCCATGTTTAGTACGCCTAGGCTCTATCCAAGAAATATTTTCTAAAGTAAATTTATAATTTTCTATCTGCCCTTGTATATTGTCATTGAATTGAACATGCCCTCTATCATGTAGCAGACCAAATTTTATAAGACAATTTTGATATAAACTGTATATGATTTCTAATTGCGGGCCGCCGGTGTACATGTCCCAACCAAAATTACCGGCTATTATACGGTATGCCGTATTCATAACTGCCCTCTTATATCTAGATAAACAAAAAAACAAAATGACAATGCTTAAAACAAGTACAAGAGGGATAAAAGCAGCTAAATTTTCCTTGTTATAATATTTATGAAGAACATAAAAAACGATACAAAGGGTTGCAAAAAATGTGGTAAGTAAAAAGAATAATCTTCTTTTCCAAGTTAAACCACTAAGATCGTTATCCGAAAAGCGCATATCTAAATCGTTCATTTTGATCTCCCGTATAATGAATATAATTTATTGTAGCATTTAATATGATATAATTAAAGCATCCAAATTTATGAGGGAGATTTTATGTTTATTTCTATTTTACTTAACATAATTATAATTGCAGTATTAATTAAATTGATAGCTACCAGACGGGCAGGGCGTTTGAGTCAAGGACAACATGTTTTATTTTGTTTGACTGGAGTAATTCTTCTTTTGTTGGCTATGAAATTTAATATAGACAGTGCATGTGTTTCCGGGGGAATATTATGTTTTACATATGCATTAATTGGTTTAGATGAACAAATGAAACGGTTAGAAGATTGTAAGCAGATTGAAGGATCAAAACATGTTAATTCTAAGGTTTTGTTAATAGTAATAATCATATTTATTATTTCAGTCCTTTACGCAATAGCGAATATATAATTATATATCAAAAGTAAAATAATTGATTAAAAAGGTCTTGTCGCAAGCAAAGCAGTTTGCTTGCTTGGGCGAAAATTTAAAAACCCGCACATAAGGTGCGGGTTCTTAAATTTTTGCGCCCACCAGGACTTGAACCTGGGACCATTCGATTATGAGTCGAGTGCTCTAACCAACTGAGCTATGGGCGCCAAAGCGTATATATAAATTATACTTTATTTCGTTTTTGTTTTCAAAACTTTTGTATCATAATATAAAAATAAATAACATAAATATAGAAACCTGCCAAGTATTTTTGAGGAAATTTTAATTTTCTCTTTGACGACGAGTACAAAGAAGAACGGGAGCGAAGCGACTCTCGGTACTCTAGGAGAAGGAAAATTAAAATTTACCAAAAAGAATTTGGCAGCAAAAATACAAAGTATCAGACTTCCTTATAATATTATAAAATATAGTCAATGTAGGAGGACTTATGGCACAGTATAAAGACTATTATAAAATTCTAGGGGTATCAAAAAACGCAAGTGAAGCGGAAATAAAAAAAGCATTTAAGGTTGCTGCAAGAAAATATCATCCTGATTTGCAGCCCGAATCAAAAAAAGCGGAAATGACAGAAAAATTTAAAGATGTAAATGAGGCATACGAAGTTTTATCAGACAAAAAAAAGCGTGATATTTATGACCAGGTAGGTTCAGCAGATTATCAAAATTATGCACGTGGCGGTGCCGGTGCCGGTTACGGGGGAACTCGTACACAAAGAGGGCCTAACGGTAGCACTTATTATTATAGTTCAAATGGCGGTAACCCATTTGGCGGAGGTCAAGCAGGCGGTTTCAATTTTAACGGAACAGGCGGTTTTGATGCCTCTGACTTTAGTGACTTTTTCCAAAGCATTTTTGGCGGCGGTTTCGGTGGCTTTGGTGGTGGTGCAAGGCGCAAACAAAGTCGCGCTCAGCAAGACCCTTACGGCTACTACGGTGGTGATCAAACCGAGCAAGCAAATTTAAGTTTAGATTTACCTTCAGCCTACCGCGGCGGCCTTGTAAATTTAACCTTACCGAACGGAAATAATGCACAAGTAAAATTCCCGGCCCGTATTACAGATGGCGCAAAAATAAAATTAAAGGGCCTTGGCTCGAACGGCGGTGATTTATATATCAATATCAAACTTGCGGCTGACCCTTTTTATAAAGTTGAAAATAATGATATTTATTATGTTGCAGATATTATGCCATGGACAGCAGCCCTTGGCGGGCAAGTAAGTGTTCCCTTACCGGATGCAACACGCATAACAATTAAAGTTCCGCCCCAAAGTAAAAGCGGTCAAAAACTTAAATTAAGCGGTAAAGGTTTAGGAAAAAACGGCAATTTTTACGTGCAACTTATGATAAACAATCCTGCACATTTAACAAGTAAGCAAAAGGCCTTATTTGAACAGTTGCGCGAAACCGCAATTTAACTATTTATACGCCTTGTCAACTTCTTCTTTAAACTTGGCAAAAACGCCTTGTTCTATGGCGGTGCGTGTATCTTGCATTAAGCGTGTTAAGAAACGAATATTATGTATGGAAAGCAAGCGGTGGCTTGTAAGTTCACCGCACCTAAATAAGTGCGATAAATAAGCGCGTGAATAATGCTTGCAAGTAAAACAATCACAACCTTCTTCAAGCGGTTTTGTGTCGTTGCGATAAGCCAAATTTTTGATATTTAATTTACCGTTACGCGTCATAACTTGGCCGTTACGGGCAACGCGTGTTGGCCACACACAATCAAACATATCTACGCCGTGTGCGATACAATCAAGTATTTCTTGCGGTGTGCCAAGACCCATTAAATATCTAGGTTTTTCGGGCGGTAAATATGGTGTGGTGTGGGTTAAAGCAAAATTCATTTCTTCCCGTGTTTCGCCGACTGATAAACCGCCGATACAAAAACCGTGTAAAGGTAGTTTTGCCATAGTTTGGGAGGCATCTTTCCTTAAATCATCATAAATCGCACCTTGAATTATACCGAAAATCAAAGAGTGCGGAACGGTAAAAGAGCCGTCTTCATTTTTTACAATTTGTTGCGGAACAATAGAGTGATATTTTTTTACGGCACGTTCCGCCCAGCGTTTTGTAAGTTCAAGTGCTTTTTTTGCATCCGCTTTTTTTGATTGGGCAGGTATTAACATATCAAGGCAAGTCCAAATGTCGGAGCCTATTTTTTGCTCCGCTTCAATAACACTTTCCGGCGTAAAAAAATGTTTACTGCCGTCGTGATGGCTTTTAAACCAAACGCCTTCCTCGGTAATTTTTCTAAATTGCGATAAACTGTAAACCTGAAAGCCGCCGGAATCGGTTAAAATGCTCCTGTCCCAATTCATAAATTTATGAAGGCCGCCCATATTTGCCAAAAAATCAGCCGTCGGGCGCAAAAATAAATGGTAAGTGTTTGAAAGCAAACACTCCGCACCCACATTACGCAGATCTTCATCAGTTAAGGCCTTAACGCAACCTTGTGTTGCCACAGGCATAAAAACAGGAGTGTTGATTACACCGTGCTTTGTGTATAATTTACCGCGGCGCGCTTTACCGTCGGTAGCAAGTATTTGGAAAGGTGAAATAATTTGTGTCATAAAATTGCCATTGAATCCCCGAAAGAATAAAATCTGTATTTTTGTTCAACCGCTTGCGAATAGGCGCGGTAAATAAAATCTTCCCCGGCTAAAGCACAAACCATACATAATGGTGTAGAATCGGGGAAGTGGAAATTTGTTATAAGCCCATCAATAACTTTAAATTTATAATCGCCGTAAATAAAAAGATCTGCCCATTTTTTGCCCGGTGTCACACCGCCACGGCCATCAGCAAAACTTTCAATAGTGCGTGTACTTGTCGTGCCAACTGTTATCACGCGGCCCGTTTTATTTTGTTTTGTTTCATTAATAATTTGTGCGGTTTCCGGCGGAAGTTCGGCAAATTCCGCAAGCATAGTATGGTCCTTAGGCTCACCGCGCAAAGGTTTAAAAGTACCCCAACCGACATGCAAAGTAACATAAGCAATTTTTACACCTTTTTGTCTTAAAGCGTCAAAAACACGTGGCGTAAAATGGAAACCTGCCGTAGGTGCTGCAATAGAGCCTTCATTTTTTGCGTAAACTGTTTGGTATTTTTCTTTATCTGTTTCTAAACTTTTACTTAGCCCGGCATGTTTGCGTGCTGCTTCAATATAAGGCGGCAAAGGCATTTTACCGTGTTTGTGCGTAAAAGGCAAAATATCTGCTTGGTTAAATTGCATTATGACTTCGCCGTTTTCCTTTTTTTCCAAGACGTGAGCCTCAAGACCTTCTTCAAAAATTATGTGCATGCCATGTTTGTATTCACGGAGCAAAACCGCCCAGCAATTATTTTCAAGTGCGCGTACAAGCAAAACTTCTACCATGCCGCCTGTTTCTTTTTTACCGTAAATCTTTGCCGGGAACACTTTTGTGTTATTAAGTATCAGCAAATCACCTTTATTTAAAAATTCAGGCAAGTCATAAAAATGTTTATGAGTTATTGTCTGTTTATCGCGGTTTAAAACCATTAAACGGCTTGTATCACGTGGATCAGCCGGGTTTTTAGCGATCAAATCGTCAACATTAAATTTTTTAAATCTCTCAAAAGCCATATTAAATTTTTGCAATTTCCGCACTTGGGTAATAACGGTTTAAAATCTCTTTATAATTTTTTCCGTCAAGTGCCATACCTTTTGCACCTTCCTGGCACATTCCGGCACCATGCCCAAAGCCACGGCCTTCAAGTTTTAAACCATTAATGGAAGTCAAGAAACAACTTTTCATTACAGTAGAACCAACACCTATACGGAAATCATTACAAGAAATTTCTTTTTTGGTTTTATTTGTAACAACCGTTAAAGTTTTTGCACGGCCGGACGGGAATTTTTTGGCAATTTTAATTTTCTTAAAAGTACCTTTAATATTATTTTTTGTTAAAAATTTTTGAACAATATCTTTATTTAATGTTGCTTTCCAGGTATAAGTTTTTGCGTGTTTACAATAACCGCAAGTATTACCAGAAAGCGGTTTAATAGTTTCTCTAAGCCATGGGACAGGATCTGTATGACCGCCGCAATTTGCATGATAATAAGTATAAAATTTATTTCCTTTATAGGTCAACACTTGGCCTTTTGTTGCCTCAACTGCCTCTTTAACGCTATCATAAACGGTAAAACTGCCTTTGTACATTTGGCTGCGGATATCGCTATATAAATCAAAATCTCCGCCGAGTTTTTTATCTTCAATGCTTTTTAAGGTATAAGTGCGTGCGGCAACTGCTTGTGCTTTTAGGGCTTCAACGGGCCAAGTATAACTCATCTCATAAGGCAAAACGCCGAGTAAATAATTTTCAAAATCTAAAACTTCAATAATATTTACACCGTTTTTTGTGGGTAAAATCTGCAAGGCACCGTTATATTTGTTTTTGTTTAATTCAAAATTCGCATCGTTTTCCGCTAAAGTTAAAATGAAACCTTTATTTGATTGTAAATTCCCGCAAGTTATATTCCCTTTGGAATTATTGATTGTAAAAGTTCCGCCTTTTTTAACTTTATAAAGTTTATTTGTTTCAAGGTTTTTTACTTTAAAAGGTGCACTTGCGGTTAAGGATACATTATTTTTATCTTCGCTGATTAAAACTTTTACATCGCGTGCAAAAATATTTATTGCAAGCAAAGCAAATGTTAAAACAAGGCAAAGTTTTTTGAACATTAAAACAAACCACCTTCGGGTGTCATTTTGCGGCCTAAATGTTTGTAGGCCTTTGCAGTTGCCACGCGGCCGCGCGGAGTGCGTGTGATAAACCCGGCTTTAATAAGATAAGGCTCAATAACATCACTTAAACTATCTGCCTCTTGTGAAACGGCAATAGCCAAGTTTTCCATACCCACCGGCCCGCCGGAAAATTTATCAATAAGTGCTTCCAAGATTTTTTTATCAACGCTGTCTAGGCCTTCGCTGTCAATATCAAGCGCTTCCATAGCAAGAACGGCAATTTCTGCGGTAATTACGCCGTTACCGCGCACTTGTGCAAAATCACGTGCGCGCCTTAAAAGACGGTTTGCAATACGCGGTGTTCCGCGTGAGCGTTTTGCAATTTCAACAAGGCCCTCATTATCTGCTTTGATATTCAAAAGCCCTGCTGAGCGTTTTAAAATTGCGGCAAGTTCTTTTACTTCATAAAAACCTAAATTGAAAACTATTCCAAAACGGTCGCGTAATGGCCCTGTTAATAGGCCGGAACGTGTTGTCGCACCCACTAAAGTAAAGCGCGGAACTGCAAGTTTTAAAGTGGTAGATCCTGCCCCTTTGCCTGTATTTATAAAGAAAGTAAAATCTTCCATGGCAGGGTAAAGTGCTTCTTCAACAGCGGGGTTAAGGCGGTGTATTTCGTCGATAAATAAAATATCGCCTTCATTTAATTCAGTTGTAAGCATGGCGGCCAAATCACCGGGGCGCGCCAAAACAGGGCCTGAAGTCACTTTAATATTTACACCCATTTCGCGTGCCAAAATATTTGATAAAGTGGTTTTACCAAGGCCCGGGGGGGAATAAAATAAACAATGGTCTAAAGGTTCTTTTCTTACTTTAGCGGCTTCAATAAAAACGCGCAAGTTTTCTTTTAAACTTTCTTGCCCCACAAACTCCGCTAGTGTCGGTGGCCTAAGTGCCGCTTCTATTGAAGAAGTCGGCATTTCGTCTTGGTTTCTTGAAACACTTAAATATTCATTACTCATTTTCTTAAAATCCTTAAAGCCGCTTTAATATTTTCTTCTAAATTAGGTGAAATTTTTTGCTCACTGTTTAAACGTTCAAGTGCTTTGCGGGCTTCACTTGCGGAAAACCCTAAAGCAGTTAATGCAGATAAAACTTCCGTCATAAAAGGCACTTCCGCCATCTTGATTTTTGCTTCCCCTTGTACTACAATACTGTCAATTTTACCACTTAAACTGTCAATAAGTTTTTGTGCGGTTTTTGCGGTAAAACCGAAAATCGCAGTCAAAATTTTAGGGTCTTTTGTTGAAATTGCCTTATGGAAATCGGGCAAACTTCTAAGGGCTTTTGATAAGAATTCCATTGCTTTTTTAGGCCCTGTGCCTGAAATGTTTTCTTTAAAAAGTAAAAATAATTGCTTTTCGTCTTTACTCAAAAACCCATATAATGAAGTGCCGTCATAGGGGGAAAGCGATTCCGTTACATAAACGGTAACTTCCTGCCCCTTTTCAAGGCTTGCAATACTTTGCGGTGCCATGTTTACTTCATAACCGACACCTGCACAAAGTATAATTGCGCTTTGGTCTTGCACATCAAACACTTCACCTTTGAGTAGACTAATCATAAATATATTTTACTTTATTTAACTGTTTTTCTGCCTAAACTGTGGTAGGTAATACCTTTCATGCTTTCTAAAGTATACAAATTGCGTAAATCTACCACAACAGGTGTTTTTAAATTATCTTTAAAATCTTTAGCGGTTAATTGCTTAAATTCATTCCACTCGGTAATAATTATTGCACCGTCCGCACCTTTCAAAGCCTCTTTGGTACTATCACAGAAAGTTGCGTAAGGGAAAAATTCCGGCCCGTGTTTTTTACCTTGCGGGTCATAAATTTTTAGGTTTGCACCGGCTAAATTAAGTTCGGATAATATGCCGATACTAGGTGAATCTCGCATGTCATCAGTTTCGGCTTTAAAAGTTATACCCAAAATCGCAAGCGTTTTGCCACGTAAATTATCATCAAATGCAGCACTTATTTTACCAACCATTTTAAAACGGCGCGCATTGTTTTGGGCAATGGTTGTTTCAATGAGTTTAAGTGGGCTGTCCACTTTTTTTGCCATACGTTCAAGTGCCATAGTGTCTTTAGGGAAACATGATCCTCCGTAACCGGGCCCCGGGTTCAAAAATTTGTAGCCGATACGGCTGTCTAACCCAATACCTTTTGCAACGTCGCTTATATTTGAGCCGGCCTTTTCGCACATATCGGAAAGTTCATTTATAAACATAATCTTCATTGCCAAAAAAGAATTTGATGCATACTTTATCATATTGGCGGTGGTAGTATCTGTTTTAAGCAAATGGAAACCTTTGTCTGTTAAAGGTTTGTATAAATCAAGCATAATTTTTAAAGATTTTTCATCGTTTGCACCGACTACAATTCTTTCCGGGTTTAAAAAGTCCGCTACCGCAAAACCCTCTTTTAAAAATTCAGGGTTTGTTACAACAGCAAATTTTGCTTTAGGGTTATTTCTTTTGATTATGCTTTCAACACTTTCTGCGGTACCTATTGGAACAGTAGATTTTAAAACGATAACTTTATAATCTTGTTTAATGTTTTCCGCAATTTCTTTGGCGACGGCAAAAACGAAAGACAAATCAGGGTCCCCGGTTTTTTTATCTGCCGGTGTTCCTACGGTAATGAAGATTACATTACTTTCTTCCACACCGCGTGCCATGCTGGTGGTAAAACTTAAATTACCGTTTTTTACACCTTCGGCAACAATTTCTTTTAAATCTTTCTCATAAATAGGCATTATGCCTTTATCTAAATTTTCGATACGGGTTTTATTATTATCCACACAAATAACTTTATGCCCTAGGTGCGCAAAACAAGCACCGCTTACTAAGCCGACATAGCCTGTACCAACCATACAAATTTTTTCCATATGTATCTCCACTTTCGCGATATATTTATATTGTACCAAATTTGATATAATATATACATATACAAATGAGGTGTTTATGAGAGAAACTTTTTTGCCTTTCGCAAAACCCAGTATCGCGCAAGACGGTATTGATGAAGTCGTCAACTGTATCAAAAGCGGTTGGCTGACAATCGGCCCCAAAACTATTGCTTTTGAGCAAGTTTTTAAAGATTTTACAACTTCCCCGTATTGCATTGGGGTAAATTCGGCTACTGCCGGTTTACACTTGGCTTTAATGGCCCTTGGTATCGGTAAAGGGGACGAAGTTATTACAACACCCATGACATTTGCATCCACCGTAAACACCATAATTTTAGCAGGGGCCACACCTGTTTTAGCTGATATTGACCGCCGCACTTTAAATATTGTTCCTGCAAATATTGAGGCAAAAATAACACCGAAAACCAAAGCAATTATGCCCGTTCATTTTGCAGGCCGCCCTTGTGATATGAAGGCAATTAAGGAAATTGCCAAAAAACACAATTTAATTATTATTGAAGATGCCGCCCACGCACTTGGCGCAAAATATCAAGGGGAAAGAATCGGCAAAACCGAAGGCAAAAATGCGGTAGTTTTTAGTTTCCATCCCACAAAAAATATTACTACCGGCGAAGGCGGTATGGTCTGTTTAAGTGATGAAGCCGCCGCTGAGGCCGTTTATATTATGCGCCAAAACGGTATGAGCAAAGGTGCTTGGAACCGTTATGCCGCAAAAGGCAAAACGCATTATGATATTTCACTTTTGGGATTAAAATACAATATGCTTGATATTCAGGCGGCAATCGGTATTTCCCAAATGAAGCAACTTGATTATTTTAATAAACGCCGAACGGAAATTGTGGCAAAATATATGGATGCCTTTAAAGATACAAAAGGTTTAATTTTGCCTGCACCGGTTAATAAGGGCGATTTGCACTCTTGGCACATTTTTACACCTTTAATCGATACCGAAGTTTTAAATATCACCCGTGATGAATTTATGAAACTTATGGGCGAGCAAAATATCGGCACTGCTTTGCATTATCAGGCAATACCGACATTCAGTTATTATCAAAAGGCCTTCGGCTGGAATGTTAAAGATTACCCGGAAGCCGAATATGTGGGTGAACATATTGTGTCTTTACCTTTATTCCCGGCTATGACCGAGCAAGATGTTGAAGATGTAATAAACACCACCAAACAAATATTAAAAGAGCATTTAAAATGAAAAAGTTATCAGTAGTAATACCCGTATATAATGAAAGCGCGTCTTTACCAAAACTTTTTGAGCGCACTTTCCCCGCATTAGATAAATTAAACCGCCCGTACGAAATAATTTTCGTAAATGACGGCAGTAAAGATGACAGCATTAAACAACTCAAAGAAATGTATGAAAAGCGCAAAGATGTCGTTAAAATTATTGATTTTAACGGTAATTTCGGCCAACACATGGCAATAGTTGCAGGATTTACAAAAGTAACCGGCGATGTGGTGGTAACAATGGACGCAGACCTTCAAAACCCACCTGAGGAAATTGAAAAAATGCTTGCGGAATTTGATAAAGGGCATGATGTTGTCGGCACTATCCGCGCAAAAAGGGACGATCCTTTTTTTAGAAAATTTGCCTCTAAAATCGTAAATATTGTAACTAATAAAATTACAGGTTTAAAAATACACGATTACGGTTGCATGTTGCGCGCTTATGACAGGCGTATAACCGATATTATTGCACAAAGCGAAGAAGCCACAACATTTATTCCTGCCTTTGCACAAAAATTTGCGGTAAACCCAATAGAAATTGAAATTTCCCACAGCAAGCGTATGGAGGGGGAATCAAAATACAGTTTTTTCCGTCTTGTCAGTTTAAATTTTGATTTGATGACAAGTTTTTCTTTAGTACCGCTCCAATTTATAACAATTTCGGGGATGGTAATTTCCGGTTTAAGTTTCTTGCTTGCATCTTACTTGATTGCTATGCGTATAATTTACGGTGCTTCGGCTGATGATACAAACGGTGTGTTTACATTGTTTGCAATACTGTTTTTCTTAATCGGTTTTATGATTAGTGCCATCGGTATTACAGGGGAATATATCGGGCGCTTGTTTAAGGAAGTCAGAAAACGCCCCAAATTCGTTATTAAAGAAGAATATGGAATCTAGGCCTAAACTTTTATTTTTCGGTTTCAGTATGACCGGTGCCGCCGTTTTGGAAGAACTTATCAAAATGGGTGCAAATATCATCGGTGTTTATACTTATGAAGATAACCCTAAAGAAAATTGGTTTCCTTCCGTCAAACTTTTAGCACAAAAACATAATATCCAAACTTTTACGCCGGAAAAACTAACAGCGGAAGATGTGCAAAATATCAAAACTTTAGCACCGGATATCATTTTATCAGTCTATTACCGTTCTTTAATAAGTGATGAAATTTTAAAACTTGCGCCTTTGGGTGCTTTTAATATGCACGGTTCATTACTGCCGAAATATCGTGGCCGCGCACCGATAAATTGGGTATTAGTTAAAGGGGAAAAAGAAACAGGCGCAACCTTGCATTATATGGTGGCCAAAGCAGATGCCGGCGATATTGTGGGCCAAAAAGTTGTGCCTATTGATAACGAGGACACTGCATTAACTTTAACAAAAAAAGTAACTGCTGCCGCTTGCGAAATTATCAAAGAAGTTTACCCTTTAATTGAAACAAAACAACTAAAACCGCGCAAGCAAGATATGTCTATAAGCACATATTTCGGGCGTCGCACTCCGGCAGATGGTTTAATAAATTGGGATAGTGATGCGCAAACAATTTATAATTTAATCAGGGCAGTAACCAAACCTTTTCCCGGTGCGTTTTTTGAAGAAAACGGCAAAAAAATTATTATTTGGCGTGCTAAAGTTTTGCCTGCAAAAACACAGGCAGAACCGGGAAAAACGATTTCAAAAAACCCATACATTATAACGACTGCCACAAACGATTTGGAAATTTTAGATTTTGAAGTACAGGAGATTATATGAAAGTTTTAATACTTGGTGCTGATGGTTTTATCGGTTCACATTTAACTGAAAGGATTTTAAATACTACCGATTGGAAAGTGGTTGCTTTTGACTATGCAAGACGCAATTTAAAAGGTTTAAAACACCCTAATTTTACTTTTAAAAAAGGTGATATTTTTAAGGCCGACCGCTGGATTGAAAACCAGGTCAAAGAAGCGGATGTGGTTTTACCTTTAGTCGGTGTTGCAAAACCGATGTACTATATTAAAAAACCTGTGTGGACTTTTGAACTTGATTTTGAACAAAATTTAAAAGTTGTCCGTATGTGCGTTAAACATAATAAGAGGGTTATTTTCCCGTCTACATCCGAAGTTTACGGCATGAGCCCGGATAAAGTTTTAAATGAGGAAACTTCCCCATTAATGACAGGCCCGATAAACAAAATGCGCTGGATTTATTCCTGCGGTAAACAAATGATGGACCGCGTTATTGCAGCGTATGCGCAGGAACAAGGCTTAAAATATACTTTAATCAGGCCTTTTAATTGGGTAGGTACACGCCTTGACACTTTTGAAGATGCAAAAAATCGTGCGGCAAGAAGTATCACACAAATGTTTTATGATGTCGTAACAGGCCGCCCCCTTGTTTTAGTTAACGGTGGCGAACAACGCAGAAGTTTTACTTATATTGATGACTGCCTTGATGCTTTAATGCTCATTATTGAAAATAAAGGCGGTAAAGCAGACGGCAAAATTTTTAATATAGGTAACCCTAAAAACAATCATTCCATTAAAGAACTTGCTTACACCATTGTTGAAACAATGAAAGAGTTTAAAGAGTACAAACCCATGGCAGATAAAGCGCAAATTGTTGTGCAAGATGCAAAACAATATTACGGCGGTACTTATCAGGATGCACAGGACCGCTTGCCCAGCATTGATAATATGCGCAATACTTTCGGTTGGGAACCGAAAATTTCTTTGAAAGAAATGGTACGCAAAACACTTGCCTTGTATCTTAAAGATTTTAAAAAGGGCAAAATTAAATAGATGCAAAATATAATCAAGTTTTTTACGGACAAACGCAATTTAAAATATTTTATCTTTATTGCTTTTGTCATGTTGTACTTTTGTAATATCGGCGGTTACGGTTTAATGAACCCGGACGAAGGCCGCTACGCTGAAATACCGCGTGAAATGCTTGAAAGCGGTGATTTTTTAACTCCGCGTCTAAATCATGTTTTGTATTTTGAAAAGCCACCACTTTATTATTGGTTTACCGCTGCCTCTTTCGCCGTTTTCGGGCAAAATGAATTCGGTGCAAGGTTTACTTCTGTGATAATGGGTTTAATGTCCATATTTTTGACATGGTTTGTTGCCCGCAAATTTGAAGATGAAAATACTGCAAATTTATCAACTGTAATTCTTGGAACAAGCGGTTTGTTTTTTGCACTTTCCAGGGTAAATATTATTGATATGACACTATCTGCCCTGCTTACACTTGCTTTGTTTAGTTTTTATATTTTTTATAAAGAAAACAAAAAAAGATGGCTGTACATTTTTTATATTGCTTTGGCTTTAGCTACTTTGTCAAAAGGCTTAATCGGCATAGTTTTGCCGGGCGGCGTAATATTCTTTTTTATGCTCTTTACGCGTGACTTTAAAATTTTAAAACGTTTGTTTTTAACACCTGCGATATTGGTGTTTTTTCTTGTATGCGTGCCTCCGTTTTATATGGTTTGCAAAAAGAACCCGGACTTTTTTTACTTCTTTTTTATTCAGGAGCATTTCCTACGCTATGCCACAAAAATGCACGACAGATATGAACCTTTTTGGTTCTTTATACCTGTTATAATCGGCGGTTTGTTTCCGTGGACTTTGGGTTTGTTTGTAAATGTAAAAAATTATTTAAGCAAACAACAAATTAATCTTTATTTAATTTTGTGGGTTGTTATAATAACTTTATTTTTCTCGGCTTCCAGTTCAAAACTCATACCGTATATTTTGCCGGTATTTCCGCCACTGGCAATTTTGATTGCCAAAAATATTTTGGCCTTAAAGGATTATGCAAAAATTACCAAAATCTGGCTTTGGGTATTTACTGTTTTAACAGTTATTTTATGCATAAGTGCTATTTTAATTTTTAACGGTTTTATATCTCTAAAACGTATAAATGAAGCCTTAGTTTATAAAACCCCGGTTACTTTAATTTGTACACTTTGTTTTGTATTTTGTATCTCTTTTTGGGTTTACAAAAAACAAGCCAAAAAAATGCTTATTGTACATAGTATTTTCGCATTTTGTTTCTTAGCTGTAAGTTTACCGTTTTTTAGTGCTCTTGCAACGCAAAGGTCCACAAAAACTTTAAGCAAAATGCTTAAACCGCTTTTGCAACCTCAAGACATTGTCTTGCATTTTCAAACTTATAAGCAAGATATGCCGTTTTATACAAAACACCGTATTGCAATTTATAATAGGGAAGGCGAACTTGCCTTTGGCCGCAGTAAAGCCGAAGATGCAGATAATTGGTTTATAGAACCTGAAAATATTGAAGCATTTTTAAACAAACCTTTACAGGAAAACCAAAAACTTTATATAGTAGTAAAAGATAAACATATTAACCAAGTGCCAGGTATTGAAAATTTTGAATATATCGGCCATGATGAGAGGGAACTAAATTTATATGTCAGAAAATAAAAATATTTTAGCAGTAAAAGTTGATGTTGATACTTTAGAGGGTTACCTCAAAGGTGTGCCTGCCATGGTGGAAGTTTTAAATGAATTGGGGCTTAAAGCAACTTTTTATTTTTCCTTTGGGCCTGATAATTCCGGCAAAGCAATTTTCAGAATTTTTAGGAAAGGTTTTATCAGCAAAATGTTTAGGACAAAAGCCCCAAGCACCTATGGGCTTAAAACCATGATGTACGGCACATTTTTGCCTGCTCCTATGATTGTTAAAGACCACCCCCAAGTTTTTATTGATACTGTAAAAGCCGGCCATGAGTGCGGTGTACACGCTTGGGATCATGTCAAATGGCAAGATAAATTACCCAAATTGTCATATACCGAGATCCGCGCCGATTTGTTAAAAGCAGTGGAATTATTTGAAAAGTTAAGCGGTCAAAAACCGCATACTTTTGCCGCACCCGGCTGGCAAATAACATCTAATGCTTTGGCAGCTTTGGACAGTTTAAATTTTGATTATGTCAGTAACGGGCGCGAAGGCAAAGCTCCTTTTTACCCGATTTTCGAAGGCCAAAATTTTAAAACTTTGGAAATATCTTCTACACTACCTACGATGGATGAAATTTTAGGCCTTGACGGTATAAATGACGATACCATTGCAGATTTCTATTTAAATTCCTTAAAACCCGGCTTAAATGTTATAACTGTTCATGGGGAAATGGAAGGCCGCAGCAAAATTAAGCAATTTGAAGCTATTTTACGCGGTGCCTTAAAACGCGGTTATACAATTTGCCCCTTGAAAGATGTTGCAAAAAATGTAACTGATGCTAAAGAGGGGGAGATTTTTCTTGGATATCTTAAGGGCCGTGCCGGCACACTCGCTATACAGAAGTAAGTATTTATCACAATATATCACGACTTTAAATAGTGCTATTTTATCTTTACTAAAATAGCACTATATTTTATATAATATTTTTATAGTCCCGCGGAGGTTCTATGAGTGATAATTTAAAGAAAACACCCCTCTATGACGCATGCCTTAAAGCAGGTGGGCGTATGGTTGATTTCCATGGCTGGCTTTTGCCTGTTCAATACGAAAGTATTATTGCCGAACATAAAGCCGTCAGAAATTCTGCCGGTTTATTTGATGTTTCCCATATGGGGCAAATAATTTTTAAAGGTGAAGATGCCTATAAATTTTTGCAAAGTGTTGCTACAAATAATTTTAAGCAAGAACCCGGCGCCGGTGCTTATGCACATGTTTTGAATGACGACGGCGGTATTATTGATGATATTATCGCTTTTTGCATTAACCCTAATGAATTTTTCCTTGTAGTAAATTCCGCCACGCGTTATAAAGATTATAATTGGTTTGTTAAAAAATCTGCCGGCTATAAAGTAGAAGTAAAAGATGTTTCCGACGATTATGCCATGCTTGCACTTCAAGGCCCTAAGGCTTTAGATATCTTGGAAAAATTGGTTCCGCAAATAAAGCAAATTGCGCGTTTCCATATCAAACAAGATAAGATTTTTGACGCTTCGGTTTATATTACCCGCACCGGTTATACAGGCGAAGATGGTGTTGAAATTATGGGGAATGCAGACACTATAAATAAACTTTTTACCTGGTGTCTAGAAAATGGTTTTGTTCCTTGCGGGCTTGGTGCACGCGACGTGTTGCGCCTTGAAGCCGGCTACCTTTTAAGCGGTAGTGATATGAACGAAACACGTAACCCTTATGAAGCCTCTTGCGGATGGGTAGTAAAACTGAAAAAAGAAGAAGATTTTACCGCCAAAGCCAAAATGGCAGCAGTAAAAGAAGCCGGTGTTAAAGAAAAATGGACCGGTTTCCTTTTGCAAACTGCCGGCGTTGCGCGGGAAGGATGTTTGGTTTTTAAAGACGGGAAACAAATCGGTAAACTTACAAGTGCCACCTACTCCCCGTTGTTTAAAGGTATTTGCGCCGGTTACGCTCCTGCTGATTTAGAAGAAGGCGCAACAGTTGAAATAGAAGTGCGTGGGCGTAAATTGCCTGCCAAAAAAATAAAAATGCCGTTTTATAAAAACAGAGTTTAGTGAGGTATAAAAATGTATAATCAAGAAAATTGTAAATTTGCAGCCACACATGAGTGGGCTTATATTGAAAACGGAGTTGCAACCGTCGGTATCAGCGATCACGCCCAACATGAAATCAGCGATATTGTTTTTGTGGAACTCCCCAAAGTCGGTACGAAAGTTGAACAAGGTAAAAGTTGTTGCGTGATTGAATCAGTGAAATCAGCATCTGATATTTATGCACCGGTTTCCGGAGAAATTATTGAAGTAAACCAAGCCGCTGCCGATAACCCCTCAATAGTAAACCAAGCACCGCACGGGGACGGTTGGTTGTTTAAAATTAAAATTTCAAATCAAGATGAAGTAAAAAATTTACTTTCTTTTGATGCTTATAAAGCAACTTTATAATATGTTTACTTCAAATACTAAAGAAGATTTAGCGCAAATGCTTGCGGAAATCGGTGTTAAAAGTTTTGATGAACTTCTGCCCGTTCCGCAAGTTTTGCTTAAAGGTAATATTAATTTACCCTCTGCTCTAAATGAGCAGGAACTTACCGCCGAAGTTAAAAAAATTGCGGCCAAAAATAAACCGCTTGTTAACTTTGCAGGCGGTGGTATGCAGGAACATTTTGTGCCTGCTGCCGTTAATGCTTTAAGCACAAGGGGGGAGTTTTTAACCGCATACACTCCTTATCAGGCAGAAGCATCCCAAGGCACTTTGCAAGCCATTTACGAATATCAAAGTTGCATTTGTGCTTTGTTTGATATGGATATTTCAAATGCCTCACATTATGATGGTGCAACTGCTTTAGCCGAGGCTTGCCTTGCGGCCACACATCTAAAAAATAATAAAACAATTTTATACACAAAAGCATTACAACCGAATTACGCCGAAGTTTTAAAAACTTATTTTAAAAATGCAGAAGTTAAATTAAAAGAAGTCCCTTTAAATACAGACGGTACAACAGATTTAAAACAACTTGAAACACTTCTTAAAAACGGTGCCGCCGCATTTATTTTACAAACACCTAATTATTTCGGTTGCCTTGAAAGTGCAGAAGAAATTTCTTCTTTAGTTCATACAAATAACGCTTTACTTATTGCAAATGTAAACCCTACAAGTTTGGGTATTTTGCAAACCCCCGGTTCTTATGATGCGGATTTTGCCGTCGCAGAAGGCCAAGGTTTAGGCAATGCATTAAATTATGGCGGGCCGACACTCGGTATTTTCACCTGTAAAAAACAATTTGTAAGGAATATGTCCGGCCGTTTATGCGGTATGGCAAAAGATAAAGACGGTAAACGCGCTTTCGTTTTAACATTACAAGCAAGAGAACAACATATAAGGCGTGAGCGTGCATCCTCAAATATTTGTTCAAATCAGGCACTTTGTGCTTTAAATGCAACGATTTATCTCACACTTTTAGGGCCTGAAGGTCTAAAAGAAGTTGCCCTAAAGAATTTGGAAAATGCTCATTATTTGCAAACAGAACTTTGCAAATATGACGGTTTTGCATTAAAATACAAAGCACCTTTTTACAACGAATTTGTTGTAACAACGAAAGTTCCTGCCGCAAAGTTAATAAAAGCGGCTGCCAAAAAAGGCTTTTTGGCAGGTATAGCACTTGCTAAAAACGAACTTTTGCTTTGCTCTACCGAAGTAAATACTAAAACCCAAATTGATGCTTTAGTTAATGTTTTAAAGGAGGTAAAATAATGACAAATGCTTACCCGCACAATGTGCTTTCAATAGAAAAGTCCGTTAAAGGCAGACGCGGTGTTAGAGTTTGTACCACATCTTGTAAAGCGGAAAATATTTTACCTTCAAAATATTTACGTAAAACAGGAATCAATTTGCCGGAACTCAGCGAATTTGATACAGTAAGGCATTTTACTAATTTATCACGTCTTAACTTTTGCCTTGATACGCATTTTTATCCGCTTGGTTCATGCACAATGAAGTATAACCCAAAAAGTTATGATGTATTGTCTGCATTAGATAATTTTACAAGTTTGCATCCCTCTTTACCCGAAGCAAATGCCCAAGGCACTTTGCAAATTATTTATGAACTTGATAATATGCTTGCAAAAATTACGGGTTTAAGTGCATTTACTTTGCAACCTTCTGCCGGCGCGCACGGCGAATTCTGCGGTGCTTTAATTGCACGTGCTTACCATGCAAGCCGCAAAGATAAAGCAAGAACACAAATAATAGTGCCTGATACCGCACACGGTACAAACCCGGCAACTGCGGCAATGGCAGGTTGCGAAGTGGTAAATATTAAATCTGCCCAAAACGGTAAAGTAGATTTAGCGGAACTTCAAAAAGCATTAAGCGAAAAAACAGCACTTGTAATGCTTACAATACCAAATACCGTCGGTTTATTTGAAGAAGATATTTTGCAAATTGCCGATATGGTGCATAAGGCCGGTGCTTTGCTTTATATGGACGGTGCAAATTTAAATGCCTTAATCGGCCTTGTTAAACCGGCTGATATGGGCGTCGATATTATGCACATTAACTTGCACAAAACTTTGGCTACCCCGCACGGTGGCGGTGGCCCCGGTGCAGGTGCCGTAGGTGTCAGGCAAGGTTTGGAAGACTTTTTACCAAATCCGCGCGTTATTTGCAAAGACGGTAAATATTCTTTTGCCAAAAAGAGTAAATTAAGTATCGGTAAAATGAAAAGTTTTTACGGCAATATTGCAATTTTAATCCGTGCATATTGTTATTTAAAGCAACTAGACGGTGAAGCCTTAAAAGATATTGCAAAAAATGCAATTATCAATGCAAATTATGTAAGGGTGAAATTAAAAGAATATTTCCCGGCATTTTTTGACACTAAGTGTATGCACGAGTGTGTTTTAACTATTGATAAAACAAAAATGCCAACCGTTAAAACATTAGATATTGCAAAGAATTTGCTTGATAAAGGTTTCCATGCGCCGACGATTTATTTCCCGTTAATTGTTCCTGAAGCCCTGATGATTGAACCAACTGAAACGGAAAATAAACAAGTGCTTGATAATTTTATTGAAGCCCTAAAGGAAATTTATAATAAAGCCTTGCACACTCCTGATGCCTTGCATGATGCACCGATGAATTGCCCGGTTAAAAGGATTGATGAAGTCAGCGCTGCAAGGGAACCTAATTTGAGATGGACAAAGTAAAACTGATTATCAGCCCTTTGCTTGATACATACGGGCAAATGGCTGTTGACGAATTACTGGTTTCAAATTTTGCACCGTGCATAAGGTTTTTTAATTGGGACTTTCGCCCACAGGCTACTTTTGGTTATATACAAAAAATTGCCCAGGCTAAAGCAGAATTAAAAAACTTAGGCATAGGCAGTTTTACAAGGCGCATAACAGGCGGTGGCCTTGTTTTGCATAAAGAAGATTTAACATTTTCTTTAGTATTTGATTTAGAATCCAGAACACAACCGAGTTTAATTTACACAGCATTGCACAGTGCTATACAAGACGAACTTAAAAAAGCCGGTTTCCTGGCAAGTTTTTATGAAGGGAAAAGTGATTATAGCCCGCAAACTGCCGGTGGTAAAGTTCAAAACTGTTTTACAAACCCGGTTGCAGATGATTTAATGCAGGACGGTAAAAAAGTTTTGGGCGGGGCCTTAAGGCGTTTTGATAAAAGGGTTCTATATCAGGGCTCTTTACAAATAAAAGAAGCTGAAAGCCAAAAAGCGAAGGATGCTTTGCTTAAGGGATTTTTGAAATATCTTAATACGGATATCTTTGAAAATTATACTTTGAGCCGAGATTTTATAAATAAAGCCATAAAATTGGCTGAAACTAAATACAGAAGTGAAGATTGGTTAAATAAATTTTGATATGAAAAAGTTTCTTAAATTTTTAATTGGTATAGTTTTACTGCCTTTTGCTCTCTTTTTTATTTATAATTTTATGGCGGTAATTTGGACCATAATTAAAAATTTTCAAATAACATTTCCGTTTTTATTCGGTGCTGCGATATATCTGATTTTACATAGGTATATTTATAATTTTTCACGTCCGTATGTCTTTGCCCACGAAATTTGCCATGCTTTGGCAGCTTGGTGCAGTGGCTATAAAGTAACGAATATAAAGGTGAAAGAAGAGAGTGGGGAAACCCAAGTCAGCGATGTTAATACTTTTGTTTTGTTAGCCCCATACTGTATGCCTTTATATGCAATTGTTTGCACGGTTTTATTCTATATAATAAGTTTATTTTGGCCTGAAATTTCAAATTATGAAAGATCATTTTTGGGCTTACTTGGTTTTTTGGTAACTTTTCACCTAGTACACACTTATAAATCTTTGACGGAGACAGAGCAAAGTGATATCACTCTTGCCGGTGGCAGTGTGTTTTCCTTCGTTTTAATTGCAATAATCAATTTAACTTTAATTATCCTATTTATTAACTTTTTATTTCCTGGTATAATTGCACCGACATCCATTATTAAAGAAGTTTTTATGCAAACGTGCAGTTTTTGGAAAATGTTTTATATATATATGCGCAAATTTATTGTTTGGTTAGGTAATCTATGACGGCACGAAGAATAGGGCACGGTTTATTTAGAGCGTTAAAATTCAGTGCAAAAAATATTATCCGCACAATATTTTTAATGGTATCTTTGTGCTTTTTAATTGGTGCCGCATCTTGGTTTTTGACAATTCATTATGTAAATGCCAATAATATAGGCGGGCAAATTGCAAAACAACTAGAAAGATATTTGGGGCGTGATGTATATATTTCAAGGATTAAATTCGTTTTACCTACTACTTTTATATTGGAAGATTTAAAAATTGTTGATAATAATGCCCCGGATTACAGAGAACTTGCATCAATAAAATCAGTTGTTTTACATTTTGAATTAATGCCCTTATTAGAACATAAAGTTTTTATCAAAGAAGTACTTTTTGAAAATGCTGTTATAAATATAACAAGAGCAAGGAACGGCACCTTTAATTTACCCGAATTAAAAACCAAAAAACATAATGATTCAAAAGGTACAGAGTTTTCTTTTACCACCAAAGAGGGTACACCCTGGCAAGTCATTATTAAAGATTGGGTACTTCAGAACGGTACATTTTCTTTTAGGGATTTTGCTCACAAAAAAAGCCACTCTTTAAACGGTCTTAATCTGCGTTTTTATAATTTGGAATTTAACGAATATACCCGTTTTGATCTTAACTTTATCTTCAGAAACAGATTTAAACATAAAGTTATTGAAGCCGAGACTTTTGCAAAAGGGGAAGTAAATTTCGCGAATTTTAAACCGCAAAATATATCTATAAAGAATCTGGAGGCGGAATTATATGCCTTAAAATCTCCGGTAAAAATTAATTTAAATGCAAATAATCTTATTAACCCGGAAGTAGATTTAAAAGTTGAGTTTCCTAAAGCTACGGAAAATGATATTGCTTTCTTATTTGACTTAAAAGATAAATATTCAGTCCCATATACGGAATTGTCACTTACCGGTTCTGCAAAAGATAATTTCAGCCAAATAGATGTTTCATCTTTAATTTTAAAAAATCAAGATGTCGATTTAAGTGCTAAAGCCGGGCTAACTATAACTTCTGGTACTTTAAACGGTGATATAACTCTCAGCAAAGCGAAGATAGATTCTTCCAAAATAGCAAATTATTATAAACCCTTAAAACCGTTTGCGTTAGTAGGTAATTTAGACGCCGGCGGTAAATTTTACTTTGAAGAATCTGTTTTTAAAACCAAGAAATTAAATATAAAGACCAATTCTTTAAGTTCCAAAATCTTTAATTTTACCGTACAAAACGCAAATATTGCTTTTGAAGCAACGGAAAATTTCAATAATATGAGTGCAGTTGTTAAAGACGGTACTTTTTTGGTTGGGCGTCAAAAAATAAATTCAATAAAAGGTAATACTGTCTTAGATTATAAAAAACAAGATTTCTATGCCATAATAGAAAGTGGGCTTTTAAACGGTAAGGAAACTAAAATGAGTGTGGCTATTGCCAAAGTCCGAAATGAAAATAAACGCAAAGTAAAAATGTTACTTTCTACAGAGGAATTAAACCCAATTGAAATTTTTGATATAACCCAAGATTTTGTTGATGCCTTGGTTCCTAATCATCAAAAAGATTGGCAGGAAGATACTTCCGATCTTGCTTGGCTTCGTAATTTCAGAAGTGCTTTGCCAAAATTTATGATAAATTTTAAAGGTGCTGTATATGCCAAAAAATTTACAAGCCCTGTTCTTTCCGGGCAAGACTTTTATGCCAAATTTAATTTTGTTAATTTGCTTCCTCAAATGAAATGGCTTGGGGGCAGTATAGATGCTACACTTTCAAATGGTATAATTTATAAGTTACAGGAGGCTGCGGATAATCAAAAAGTACTTGGCGTAGCATATCAGCCTTTTGTTATAATGAATCGTATGGAAAGGGCAGGATCTTTTAAAATGGGTAAAATTTTAAAAGATACACCTTTTGAAATTATGAGTGCATCTGCAACTTTTAAAGACGGCGATATGTTAGTGAATAATTTTTATGTTGACGGGCCTGTAATTTCAGCAGCTATTGGCGGTAATGTGGACTGGGTTAAAGAACATTTTAACTTGGATATAGTTACAATGTTTAAAAACACTTCAAGGCGCGGGGCATTATCCGAGAATTTAACAGATGAATCCGGTGCTCCTGCATTGGCTTTTGTTACTTATGGTAGCATGTCCAAGCCTAAACTTGAAATGAAAAGCCCTAAAAAAGTCGGTAAACAAATTCAAGCAGCGCGTGAAAAAGAAGTCTTGGAATTTAATGAAATTAAAAAATTTAAACAAAATTATAAGGAATAATATGCTTAAAAAACATTTAGATTTACTTAGTATTATTGAAGAAAATAACGCCCTTATAACAGGGCATTTCGCATTGCCAAACGGTAAGCACTCGCAAATTTATATTGATACTGATATACTTTTGCAATATCCGAGTTTAGCAGCTAAACTGGGTGCGGGTATTGCCGGTTTGTTTACAAAAAAAGCGGATATTATTTTCGCATCTTCGCCGGAAAGTTTACTTCTTGCCGCACAAGTTGCCGTTGTTATGGGTGCCCGTGTTATGGGTGCTAAGTTTAAAGACGGTAAAATAGAATTAAAAGAAACTCTTAAAATAGATGAAGGGGAAAAAGTTTTAATCATAGATAATGTTTTTATGACCGGGCGTAAAATTAACCAGACGCTTCAAATTTTACAACGTTACCATGCAAATATTATTGGTGTTGCGGTTTTGGTAGATCGTTCAAACGGTTTAAATCTGGCTTTTGAAAATGTTCCGCTTCGCGCCCTTTTAACTTATCCTCTTGATTTATATGAGCCTGAGTCTTGCCCCATGTGTGCGCAAAAAATGCCGTTTACTAATAAGGAGAAATAAATGATAACCCTAAAACTTAAACAGAAAGAAGAACACCGTATAAAAAACGGGCATTATTGGATATTTTCAAATGAACTTGAAAAAATTGATACCTCTATCAAAGCAGGTACTATCGTGCGTTTTGAATCTTCTCGCGGTGAAGTTTTGGGGACCGGGTTTTTTAATCCGCACAGTTTAATTTCCGGGCGTTTAATCGTGAAAGGCGAAGAAGAACTCAGTAAACATTTTATTTTTGAATTTTTAGATAATGCCTATTCTTACCGCAAGGAACTTGGGCTTCGTAAATATGGGCGTATGTGCTATGGCGAATCCGATGGGCTACCTGGCCTTATCATTGACCGATACGGTGATTATTTGGCAATTGATATTCACTCAGCCGGCATGGAACTTTTAAAAGAAGATATTTTAAGTGCTTGCAAAAAACTTTTTAAACCTAAAGGTATTTTGTTTAAAAACGAAAGCACTTTTAGAGTGCTTGAAGGCTTGACCCAAGCCCCTGAGACAGTAGGTGAAATACCGGAAGAAATTGAAATTGAGGAGAATAAAGTTAAATATTTAGTATCTTTAAAAGCAGGGCAAAAAACAGGTTTTTATTTTGATCAACGCGACAACCGTGCTCTTTTAAAACCGTATTTTAAGGACAGAATTGTTTTGGATCTTTATTCTTACAGTGGTTCTTTTGGTATAAATGCCGCTTTAAACGGGGCACAAGCTGTTTGGGGTTGCGACAGTTCTGCAGCCGCGGTAGAACTTGCCAATAAAAATGTTGCTTTAAATAAAGTGGAAAATATTTGCGAATACCGCCGTGATGATGCCGAGCGTTTACTTTCTGCTTTCCGTGCCAATGAACTACCGACAAAACCTAATATGATTTTGCTTGATCCGCCTGCTTTTGTTAAAAATAGGAAGGCTCTGCCTCAGGCAATAAAATTATATACAAAACTGAACCGTATGGCTTTTGAAGGTTTAGAGCCCGGCGGTTTGCTTGCCAGTTCCACTTGTTCGCATCATATTTCAAGGGAAATTTTTGTCAGTATTTTAAAAGATGCCGCTGCTGCAGCAGGTAAAAAAGTTATTTTAAAAGAACTTCGCACGCAAGCTAAAGATCATCCTGTATTACTGGGTTTCCCGGAAAGTTGTTATTTACACTTTGCATTGCTTGAAGTTATTTAAATTTATACCGGATGATTATTTAAAATAAAAAGCCCCCTGAATAGGGGGCTTTAAAATGGTGGACCTGGTCGGGATCGAACCGGCGACCTCCTGCATGCCATGCAGGCGCTCTCCCAGCTGAGCTACAGGCCCGTATATATATTATACCAAATATTTTAACTGATTTATTAATAAGAATACGATTCTTTAACTCATAAATAATGAATTTTTATAATTTTGATGTAAATTAATAAATAATTTTGGGCTTATCGTCGAAAAGTTACCCCCTTGACAAATTTGAAAAAACCCTTATACTATGAGTACGGGTAGCAAATAAGGGGCTTAGATTTTTATAAGCGTTTCCAACTCTAAAAAAGAGGGCTACCCGCAGATTTTTGGGTGGGCTCTTTTCGGGCGGTTGCTGTGATTTTGGGTGATTGCCTGTGCCGGCGGAAATCCCGTGAGGGTGCCGGTTGTGGGGCTTGCAAGTGAGGGAAGTAGCGCAAGTTGCGTAGGTTTCTTGGGTTGTTTCTCTTGCGAGTGTGGTTCGGGCGCGGTTGGTTCTGTGTCTGGGCTGCTTAGGGCGGCGGTGCGGTGCGTTTACCCCCGTTTGCCGAAGGTGGCGGTAGGGATTACCGCTGAAGTTAGAAGGGAAGGAGTAGTATATGGAGGATAACTCCAGTTGTAGTTAGGGCAGGTTCGGTGGATAACTGAGCCTGCTCTTTTTATGTATAAATTTTATGTGTAAAAAAAGTATAATGTTTATATGGAAAAACCGTCATATATCGGGCATAGGGAACGCATTAAAAACAAATTTAAAAAGGAAGGGCTAAAACCTTTTTTGGATCACGAGGTTTTGGAACTTCTTTTAACTTATTCTATACCGCGTAAAGATACTAAAAAACTTGCTTGGGCTTTGCTTAAAACTTTTGGTTCTTTAAGCGGAGTTTTGGAAGCAAATAATTTTGAACTTCAAAAAGTAAAAGGTCTTGGCCCGCAAAGTGCTTTACTTATAAATATTGTAAGGGAAATTATAACCCGCCATAGTTTTGATAAAGTTAAAAACCGCAGAAGTATTTCCAATCAAGAAGAACTTTACAATTATTGTATGACACATCTTCAAAATAAAAAACAAGAATGTTTTGAAGTTCTGTTTCTGGATATAAAACTTCGGTTAATAGCTTCTGAAATTTTATCTGAAGGCAATATCGATAATACAACCGTATATCCGCGTAAACTTATTGAATTGATATTAAAACACGGTGCAAAATATATAATATGTGTACATAATCACCCATCAGGTGATCCAAGCCCATCAATGGAAGATAAATTTATGACGGATAATTTAAAAAATATTTTGAATATTTTGTCCGTTAAAATGGTGGATCATATTATAGTCGGTAACGGTAAAATTTATAGTTTTGAAAGTGGTACTTATATAGAAAAACCAAAATTATTTTTATGAAAACAAATTTGCTGAAAGAAGTTTTAAAACATCAAGTATACCCGGCTTTAGGGTGTACAGAGCCGGTATCTGTCGCACTGGCCGCAGCTACTGCAGCAAGTGTTTTAAAAAAAGAAGACATTAAAAAAGCTACTTTATTTTTAGACGGGGCGACTTTTAAAAACGGGCTTGGTGTAAAAGTTCCTAATACAGGTGGGCTTCGCGGTAATTTGGTAGCAGCAGCTTTGGGTTTGGTTCTTAAAAACCCAAAACAAAAAATGGAACTTTTAAAAAGTGTTACACCTAAAACTTTGGACAAAGCCTTAGGGCTTATTAAGCAAAAACGCGTTATTTTAAACACTGTTGCGAAAAAAGGTTTTTATATTTGTGTTAACGTTGTTGGGGAAAATGGTAGCAAGGTTAAATGCATAATTTCAGGTGGACATCAGGATATATGTTACCTTTCTTTAAACAGTAAAGTTTTAAAAGAAAAAAAGCAAAAAATACAAAAAAACTCTTATTTGCAAATTTTGAAGGAAACAAAGATTGCCGACTTAATTAATTGCGCGGAACATGCCGATAAGGAAGATTTAGCCTATATCAAACAAGGTGTTGTTATGAATTTGGCCGCATCACGGAAAGGGGAAAGTTTAGAAAAAGTCGGCTTCTATTTAAAAAATTTAGTTAGGCAAAAAATCCTCACTAAAGATTTAGTTACCGATACCAAAATTTTATGCGCTCAAGCAGCTGACGGCCGTATGGATGGTTTTTGTTATCCGGTAATGAGTTCCGGCGGTTCAGGTAATCAGGGAATAGTAGCGATTTTAGTTCCTTATTACGTCGGTAAACAGTTAAAAATTAAAGAGGATAGAATTTTAAAAAGTATAGCACTTTCCCACTTGTTAAACGGTTATGTTAAAGTTTTTACCGGCGAACTTGCCCCTATTTGCGGTTGCGCAATTGCGGCAGGTGTTGGTGCTGCGGCCGCTTTGGTTTATCAACAAAAAGGTGCAGATATTAAAGCAATAACACTTGCCATAAATAATATTATTAGCGATATCGGCGGTATGCTTTGCGACGGTGCAAAAAGCGGTTGTGCTTTAAAAGTTGTCAGTTCAGTTGACAGTGCTTTACGCTCTGCTTTTATGGGCATTAAGCATTACGGCATAACGGAAGCAGAGGGCTTTGTTGGTAAAAGTGCTGAAAAGACTATTCAAAATTTAAGTAAAATTTCAAATGTCGGCATGCTGAAGGTAGATAGTACTATCGTCAGTATAATGAAGGAAAAAATAAAATAATGAAACCTGTTTTTATTTTAGTCCGTCCAAGAAACCCTTTAAACATTGGTGCTTGCGCACGCGCGATGGGTAATTTTGGCTTTAAAGATTTAAGGCTTGTCAAACCTTATGCACCTTCGTGGAAAGAGGCGGTTACCGCAGTTCACGCAAGCCATATCTTAAAAAAAGCAAAAGTCTATGAAGATTTAAAAAGTGCAGTTGCCGATTGTTCCACAATACTTGCAACTACTTCGCTAGACAGGCGCGTTGCTTACCGCCAGGTTATCAGTTTGCCGGAAATTGCAAATTATATTCCTAAATTTACCGGTAAAACCGCCATTGTTTTCGGCTCGGAAAAAACCGGTTTAAGTTCGGAAGATATTGCCCTTGCAAATTATATTTTGCATGTACCCACAAACCCAAAAATACCATCATTAAATCTGGCGCAGGCACTTATGCTTTGTTGTTACGAAATTGCAAAACATGACTTTCCGCGCCCGTCAATAAAAAGCGAGAAAATTGCCAAGCAAAGTGATTATGCAATCTTTGAAAAAGAGTTTCAAAATTTCTTAAAAAAAGTTCCGCGCCCGCCTGTGCTAAACGATAAAAACTGTATGGAATATTTTAATGAAATCAAAGCAAAAAGCGCTTTAACAACACGTGAAGTTTATTTTTTAAAAAGTTTGCTTGTTCGTACTTTAAAACTGATAAAGTAAATTAATATTTGTGGCATTAATTTACAAAGGAAAGAATATGAAAAAAATGTTTATTTCAATAATGATTCCGATGGTACTAATAGCAGGTATTGTCTATGTACAATGGTCAGAACATGAAAAGGAGTGGAAAAAACAAGAAGAAAAAGTAGCCGAGCTACAAGCAAGCTGGAAAAAGCAAGGCGCAGAAATGGAAAAGACAAAATTAACACAAAAAGAAAAAGCAAGAAAACTCCATGAACGGTCAGATGTTCTAACTTTAATAGCTTATTCCCAATATAAGTATTATCAGGCCAATGGGGAATATACGGATGATTTTAGTAAATTGAATTTCAATTTAGATAACGTCAAGGGTATTGTCTCAAAAGAAACTTCTAGTTTTACAGTAGATAGCGGCATAATATATGCCATAGATAAAGAGAAAGCAACTGCAACCGAACCCCAAAAATATGTGCTTGAAGAATATTACAAAACAATGGAATTAGTTTGCAAAGATAACGGTACCGGCAGTTGCGATGAAATGGGCGTAGTGTCTAGACCTGCCGAATATAAACCAGTCTTCCCTAATAAAACTGAACAGGCAAAGCCACAGCAACAGGTAACGGGGTCCCAAAGAGCAGGGTTAACCGAAGAACAACTGGTGGAACAAAGGGAAAAGTTCCTAAAACTTGCCAAACGTTCTAAATTGTTGGGTTCAATAAGCAATGCGCAGTTTAACTATTCTAAGTACAAGTCAAATGGGGAATACACAGATGACCTTAGTAAATTAAATTTAATTTGGGATGATTTTGGGGAAATAGTATATAAAGATACTTCAAGTTTTACGACAAAAGATGGTATGATATATTCCATAAAAGACAAAGAAAAAGCGACCGTAACTAAACCGCAAGAGTTTATACTTGAAACGCACTATAAGACAAGTGAAATAATTTGCCGGGATATAAAAAGCGGTGCTTGTGAAGAAATGGGTATGACGTCAAAATCTATCTAATGTACACACCAAGTTAAATATTTTGTATACTGAATTGTAATAATTCTAAAAAAGAGGTAATAAAATGAAAAAGTTATTTGCAGTGTTTGTAGGTTTGATATGTGTTATGTCCGCTTGCCAAAGGGGCCCAAACCCGAAGGATTCCTTAATCGCAACAGGTAATGCTTTACAAAACTGTAATGCTGACGGCGTAGATAAATATATAGACATAAGTTCCGTTATAAACGGTGCGATTGATGTCGCCGCAAAGCAAGAAATTAACGGTCTTTCCAAACAAGAAATTATGGGAGTTGCTGCTGCAAAAATGATTATTGTGCCTATTGCCAAACAGTTTATTTTAGAAGGCATAAGGCAGGCGGCAGATTCAGAATATAAAGAGTATGCGAAATTAGTTAAAGTAAAAGAATACAAAATTTTAACCAACAAAGACGGTATTGCTACCGCAAAAGTTACAATTAATTTTGAGGATGCCAAAAAATTTGCAGTAGATAAAAATTTAGTACCCGAAGAAGCTAAACCTTACATGAACAACACAGAAACAACCCTTATGTTAAAGATGAAACAAAGCGGTGAGTATTGGCAAATTACGGAGATTACTAATTTGGACGAATTAATCAAAAAATACGCCCCTTTGTATGAAGAACAAAAGAAGAAAAAGGCGGAAATGGCTAAAGATATTAAAGCAGCTATGGGCTTATCTCAGGCAATTTGTATGTCCCAGCAAAGATACTTTTTAGTACATAATGTATATACGAATAATTTTGAAGATTTGGATTTAGATTTTGTTGATGATTCCGGTGATCCTGTACAAGGATCTTCTTTTGTAGGTAAAGGTGTTACTTATTCAATTAATAACGAAGGTGAAGTTATTATAGAAGGTACAAAACCACAAAAATATGTTATCAAAAAAGAATGTTTCAGCGGCATGATAATGTGCCAAGATGAAGACGAAAGTGTATGTAATGTGGTAGTGCCTACTATGAATATTTAGTTTATTTTAAGATTTCCCCCGGCGTAAGTTCTTGCCGGGGGTTTTTTATTTTATTTCCTAAGTTCTTTTAACCAGGCATTTATTTCTTTTTCAAGTTTCTGGCGGTTTGATTTTTCTTGCTTCTTGCGTTGTTCTTCGTCGTCATTATCTTTAATCGGTGTGGCTAAACTTCGGGGATCGGCAGGGATGGCAACTAAACTAATCTCATAAATTTCCGCAAGTGTCAGCAAACTCGGATCAGTTGCAACTTCGTAATGAAAACGCCCAGCAATACTGATACCTTTTGCATGCCCCTCTTTATAAAGTTGGCGTGCATGTGCAATAGTTGGGTGGTTTGAAGCGGAAAATAAAGCCTTAAAATATAAACCCTTTTCATCTTCGTAAATTTCTGTCACCGAGCCCGCTAAATGGTCAAGTTGGTTTACATGGTCAATCAGTAAAACAGGATTCTTTTTAAATTCAGTAAGTTCATAAACAAAATTGCGTTTTGATTTTAAAACTGTAGGAATATCTCCGTAGCGGTCCGCTAAATTTTTGGTGTTTGCGTAACCCTCAATATAAACAAGGCCGTTTTCCTGTTTAACTGTTGCGTCTTGCAAAGGTAAGATTTTTAGGGCCGGTGTTTTTAATGTACCGCAAATTTTATGTTTCATTTTTTGCTCCTTTGATTCTTTTTTGTACTAAACGGTAAACCAAGTGCTTGTGCGATTTCCGATACTGAATAGCCCATTTCATGGTAAATTTTTGCTGTTTGGGCGCGTTCTAATTCTTCCTCTTTTAAGCAGGCAACTTGGGAAATATCTTTATCAAAATACATTGTTTGTGTTTTGTCAAAATGCGGAAGTAAAAATTCCGTAAGTGTTTCAAGCATTAAACTTTGTTTCGGCAAAATGCAAAGTTGCCAAAAAATGCGCTGCTGTTCTTTAGTGTTAAACTGTTGTGCCTGTTCAAAAAGCCCGACTAAAGCCGGCGGAACATGGAAGATGGAAAGTATTGTTTCACGGCTCATTTTCATCGCTTCAATAAAGTCCATATCCTTTTGGCTTAAGGTGATATTTTGCCATTTTAAACCGCCCTCAAGCAAAGCAACTTTATGCGCTTTTTTGGCACCCTGATACTTTTCATTCCAACTGTTAATTATGCGCGAACGCGTGGCAGGGTCAAGTTTACCGTCGGTATATAACAAGCCGGATAGTGCGCCTGCATGCTCAAAAAAAGCGCGGTTATAAGATTCTGCTTTTTCAAGTGTATCTAAACTTGCGCGTGCCGCTGCTATCGGGGAAAGGCCGTAAAAAAAGTCAAACGGATTAAAATATTTAAAGTGAATAACATCACTTGCCTTGTAATATGCGGTTTGTGAACCTGCGCGGTATTTGTAGCCTTCCACAGGTTCGGAAGATTTTTTGCCCGGTATAATTTCCACAAGTTGCGAAAGGAGGGGGAACATTTCCGTTGGTGTACCGTCGGGCAGCTGCGAATCTTTTAAAATATAAGCGTTCCCGGTCAGTTCCAAACTTGCAATAATCCATTGGCGTAAAGTGCGGCCGCTCATAAATTTATTTGGGCGGTACATTAAGTCAAGGGCAGGGTGGCTTTGAATAATTTCGCCTTGCTTGTTTTTTAGGACAAAGTCTGCCGCGGAAGTTGTTTCCGCTATCGCGTTTACGCAAGCATAAACCCATGCTTTTGAGCCGTAACTATCAACATATGGGCTGTAATTATGGCTTGAGGGGTTTGGCAAATTCTGCCCTTGCAGAATGCTTGGTGCAAATTGCATTACGGCAGGTGCAGTTTTTGTTTTGATATTTTTTAGTATTTTTTGAAGTATATTCATTTATTTTTGGCTTTTTAGGGCGGGCAACTTGGTAGATTATTTGAGCAAAAAAGAGTGCCAACCTAATTTTAGGCGGCACTCCCAAAACGATAGTAGCAAATTTTTAAATTTTATGCAATAAACACTTGACGGAGCACATATAAAATGTTTTAATTATAATATATATGTTACAGGAGGAGTAACTATGAAACTCAAAATCACAGCAAAAAACATTAAATTAACTGAAGCAATCAAAACTT